>Ga0163216_100204_pt1 | contig 140254 bp, 123 predicted proteins | sample SynspAceP_FD_167610 | JGI IMG/M metagenome (GOLD analysis project Ga0163216, IMG submission 167610) | Saline lake microbial communities from Ace Lake in Antarctica - Synechococcus sp. Ace-P (Illumina Assembly) | ecosystem: Environmental > Aquatic > Non-marine Saline and Alkaline > Saline ... | reverse complement strand
TTTCACCCAGACTCTTGAAAGAGCTCAGGGTCTACTGGATTCAATATCGGCCGACGTTCTGGCTGTTCCCCGGAAAGAGACCGGACAAGACTTACGCCGACACCTCGATTCGCAAAGCGATCAAGTCCGCAGCGTTGGAAGCCGGCATCAAGAAGAATGTCTACCCAACCGCCACCGACGCCGACTAGCGGTGCCCATGAAGTGGTGAACTACTTGACACGCTACCTGACCGGCGGCCCGATCAGTGACTACCGCATCGTCGCCGCTGACGAGAAGGCGGTCACGTTCATGGCTCGCGATGGCAAAGTCATCGGCGGCGAAAGTCAGCAGGTTCCGATCACGCTTGGGATCGAGGAATTTACCAAACGCTGGTGCCTGCACATTCAACCGGAGCAGCTGACCAAAACTCGCTACTTCGGCGGATGGAGCAACAATCGGTGTGGTGCCTACATGTCGCGCTGCGAAGAGTTGTTGTCCAAGCAACGCGGGATCGATGGGAGTGAACTTCTCAACGAGCCCGAAGAGAAAGACTCCATTATCTTGCCCGAACCATCCGCTGCCGAGAAGCCAGCGATCACGTGCGTTCACTGCGAGAGCACTTCTCTAACGCTATTGAGTGAAACTCCCAAACCAAGTTGGCGAGCAATTCTGTGGCGTGAGAGTCCAACGTGCCCATCTTGGTACGCCGGCCTTCAGGCGGCGGATCATCACCGGTTCTGGGGCGATCAATTTGGTGAGGGATATTCCGCCTGGTGCCGAGAAACGGGGGTAGAAGGTGCAAAGGAACTTTCGCCGGATCGGACGTCTGCCCAGCAGCTCTTTCTGCCTGGTCTCACACCGCATCTCGGTTACGAGATACAATCGTTCTAGTCGCTGGCGTTGAGTTCCAAGCCAGTGCTCGGCACCACGGCGCGACAAAGTTCAATGCACGATCTATCCGCACGACAGGCGTTTTAGCTCAACTGAGAAGTTGATTTTTTTTCTTGCCTGTCATGCGGATAGATCGCAATTCGTTATCCGACTGAAATGCTGCTCATCTCACGCAGGTCGTTTGCGACCGAACTCTATCCCTACGAATCGAAATGGACACTGCTGCCACTCTTGCCCAGCTCTCCGAGGCTGCCTCGCTGATGACCGACGCGAAGCTCGCTAGGCGACGTTCGCTCTGCGAACAGTCGCAACCGCTGATCGAAGGGCTTTCGCTGGCTATCGCAACGAAGTTCGACAACGATGCTTACCTGCGTGAGAAACTGTCGCAGTTGAACTCGGGCCTGAAGTCGCTCGCCGGGCTCACCAAGGACGGGAACTACCCGCCGGGCCAGAACTACCAGGATGTACTGTCTGCTATCATGAATCTGACCGAGGGAATGGTGGACGGTCGTTCAGTTTGACACATCACTCTCGTAGGAAGTACTGCGGAAAGCTCGACAGTGCGAAAAGCCATTCGCATCATCACTCTCGTCAGCGGATCAATGGCGACTGGGATGTTTTTGAGTATTTCCGCCGCTGAAATGGGATTTCATGATTGGTTTTTCCCGGTACTAATACTCACCGTACTATGTGCATTCGTTTCGGGGATCGCTTCCATCGCCGCTCTCGGGGCAAGGCTCGGCAGGCGGAACAAGAGCGGATAACCAATGAGGATTTGACTTCGCGTCGACGCGACGATGGAGTTTCCTTGTTTTCAGCTTTCTTTCGTGTGTCGCAGTCTCTTTGCGATCGCCTAGCCGAAGCTCAAGTCCTATGTTCAGGAAGCCCGGTGATTGACGAGGACCCATTGAGCTTTGCTTCCAGTTCATGCCGTTCGGTGCAGACGATGGTTGTCTGTCTGAAGCCGGCTTGGCATTTTTCACGGCGAGGGGGCTCTGCGACGGCTGACATTGGACGCTCAGTACGGCGGGCGTGAGGGGGGATTCTGCAGTTTTGAGCAGATCGATTGACGCCCGCGCATACCTTCATCGCTCGCCCTCCTGAAGACGTTTCGATTTCAACGATCGTGTCGACTCGATCAATCATTGGCTACCCACTGTCGAAGTACGCCAGTCCGTGTTCGGGGCGGATGCCGAGCGAACCGAGCGATTGATACGTCACTTCGATCACTCGAATCACGCCGCCGCATTCGCGGCATTTCATTGGCGTTGTTGATTTTTCAGCTTGCGGCGCGTGGCCACTGGCCAACCAGAACGTCCAGCCAAGCATGATCCAGACCAACCACTTCACGTGCGTCAGTGAGATCTTGTTGTTGACGCTCATCCATCCGTAGTGACGGATCTTCATCATGTTTGTCGGCAACACGTGTTGTAGGAAACCCTCGACGAAGGCGTCCCCAGCGACCGTCTTGGTTTGCATCAAATTCCCTTTGCGGCGAATCCGATACGTGACGGTTTCTGCGTTGACATCCATGATTCGACTGTCGCCGATCGCAACGCGGTGAACGTAGGGAGCGAGGTATTTCAATGTCGGGACTCCATGCCCGACGGGTTGGATATCGACCACGAACTTCTTTTCCCAAACCGCACTGTCGACTTGGCTGTATAGCCCGGCTTCGCGGAGTTCGTCGGCCAGTTTCGCTTTGTAGGTTTTGATTAACGTGCCGTGATGAAATAAGAAATTCTTCGGCGTCGCCTGCCACGATTCCGCTCGACCGTTATTATCCAATTTCACTCCGCCGCCAGGAACGACGTAGTGAATGTGGGGATGATATGCAGGTTCGGGAAAGTGTTTCGGTGGAACCACGTAGCAGCGTCTCTCTGAGACGCTGGAAATTGCGAGTCTCAGAGAGACTCGCCTACGTGAGGTTCCCCCGATGTGCTTACTTCAGCTTCGCAGGCCTGCCCGCAGGGCTGTCGTCGTCGTCGTTGTCCTTGTCGTCCTTGGCGCGTTTCTTGTTCTTGTCGTCTTCCTCACCCGGTAGTTTGCCGAAGATGTTTTTGATCACTGTTCACGCATCTTTCTCGGCAAGGTCAGTCAAGTGCAAGTAGATCATCGTGGTTTGCAGTGATGAGTGACCGAGGTATTTCTGGATCACTTTCAAGCTCACACCGCCTTCGAGCAGGTGCGTGGCGTAGGAATGCCGCAGCGTGTGGACTGATACCTTCTTGCCGATCTTCAGTTTTTCGACAATCAGCTTCATCGCTCCTTGGACCGCCGATTCGTTCATCGAATTCTTCGCTTGGCTGACGCCGTCCTTGGCGAGTGAGTGGTTGCGTCCATCGGCGGGAAAGAGAAGGCGAGGGTGGCGATGGGTTAGCCAGTACCGGCGCAGGAGTTCGAGTGTGGAAACGGGCAATGGGATGTATCGATCCTTGGCTCCTTTGCCGCGATGGATAGGAACCAGCCCGCGTTGGGCGTCCAGGTCAGTGAAGTCCAGGTTCAATGCCTCGTTGAGCCGCAATCCCATCGAATACACGGTCCAGAAGAACACGAACATTTGTAGTTTTGTTATCGCTCCGATGACTCGGTGGACTTGTTCGATCGAGAGTACTTCGGGGATGGCGTTGACGTTCTGCAATTTGAGCATGGCAAAGATATCCCCGTCTCGTTTGCAGGTATGGGTAAAAAAGAATTTGACGCCCGAGAGGGCGACACGAAGTGAGCGGTAGGCGAACTCCCGCTCTTCTTTGAGGTGGAGGAAGAATTCCCGCACATCCTGCTCGCTCATTTCGGCTGGTGATTTTTGAGCGAAATCGGAGAGCTGTCGGACGGCCCGGAGGTATCCTTAGCGTGTTCGTTCGGCTTTGCCGGTGAGTTTGAGGTCGTCGCTCATTTTCAGCCGAATATCGGCTGGAAAGAAGAGTCCGCGTGGATTTTGGTCGCCGGAGGGTTTAGACTGAGACCTTCTGTTTTTCTGTCATCAGGAGGAGTTTGTGAGCTGTTCACAGCGAGCAGCTCTTCCTGATCAGGTTGAGCCAAAGAATCCCCGATGTAGTCGGTCCTCCCAATCGTCCTCCCCGCCGCGCTAGCGGCTTATTTGAACCAGACGATGCAACTGAGCGGCGATGTCGGGTGTTTTGAAGTGGTTAATTTTCCGTCGCCGCCGGCTGATCGTCACCGTTATCCCGCTTGAACCAAATCTCATGAAAGTCGACCAACTCGTTCAACTGCTTGAGCTTTAACCGGACGATTTGTTTTGCGTCTAAAGTTGCATCGTTAAGGGGGCTGTCGGTTGCGTTCGAACAGTGGGACTGAGTCCAACCATAATATTTTCAAATGAAATAACTCGTCGACGACTTCTACCAGATTCCTCTGATGCCGCGTAACGGCGTCAATGCCTACTTCGCGGACGGCGTCCTTTTCGATGCGGGTTCGCGGACGGATATCCGCAAGGTGCTCAGGGCGTTGGATGGGCATACCGTTACAGAGCACGCACTCACACACGGCCACGCCGACCATCAGGGAGCGAGCCATGCTGTCTGTGATGCTTTCGATGTTCTACTGGCGTGTGGGGAAGGCGACGCCGACGCCGTCACTTCGGGCGAGTTGCGAAAACTGATGCCTAACAATGCGTTTTCGAAGATGATCGTGAGGATTGGCGGACCTGCTCACCCAGTGGCTCGACGCCTCCGGGAAGGCGATACAGTCGGCGGTTTCAACGTAATCGAGATGCCAGGTCACTCACCCGGTCATGTCGTTTACTGGCGCGAGGCCGATCGAACGTTGATTCTCGGTGACGTGTTGAACAACATGAATCTGCTCACCACCGTGTCTGGTTTGCGCGAACCCCCGAAGGTCTTCACGCCCGACCCAGCACAGAACCGCGGCTCGGCGCGTAAGCTGCTTGGCCTGCGCCCAAATTTGGTGTGCTTCGGTCATGGGCCGCCGTTGCGTGATCCGGATCGCTTTGAGGAGTTCATTCAGGCTCTTCCCGACTGACCTATGAAACTCGCCTTAGGCTACCGGAAATAGGTCGGCATGAGGCATCGCCGAATTATTGGTCAGAGTTCTTACCTCTCAAATATTTGACTACGCAATCCGAAGTCGCGGGATAGCCAATGAGGATTTGACTTCGCGTCGACGCGACGACTGAGTCTCCTTATTTTCAACTTTCTTTCTTACGTCGCAGTCTCTTTGCGATTGCCTAGTCGAAGCTCAAGCCCTATTTTCAGGAAGGCCGGCCAAGCAGTTCATGCGGGCCAGGGCTCTCATTCAAGCTCGCTAACGTGCCTTGTCGCGGAATTTGCCATATTGAGCTTTGCACTTTCGGTCGATTTCGCATGCTTCGCGAACTCGTAAACAACGGAAATCGCGGTGTTTTCGTTTTTTTCTCTTTGGCTCATCGCCTATCTCCAGCGGGGAGACGAGCTTGGGAATTTGCTCGACTCCAGGTGGATTATCAGGTTTAGAAAAGAAATTGTGTCTTTGTCTGGTGTTGAACTCAGTAGTGCAGCGAGCAGTTCAATACGGTGTGGGTGTTGCCCGTGGTTAGGAGCTGCCGAACTTCAGGTCAGTGACCAATAGAATTGCAGTGAGCCTGCTGCTCTGGAAATCCAGACGAGGGGGTGTCGATGCTACACTACAGGACCCGCGATACTGACGAGTCTAGTCAAAAAGCGTTGCGAAGTAACGTGATCCAACTCCCCGCCGCGATAGCGGCTTAATTGAACAATCGAATGCACGTGAGTCGCCGAGTCGAGTTTATTGAAGTGGTCAGTCGTTCGCGGCGACCACGTGATCCGCAACGTTCGCTGAAATACACATGAATTACCTTACTTTTGTAGCCACCGCTTTACTGTTGCCCGCCGCGTGTTTCGGGCAAGACCTTGAACGCGAAGTTCAGCGTTTGATGTCTACCAGGTATCGCGACGTTGCATCCACCGCTGAGAAGCTCGCCCAGGATCGAAGGTTTGGAGATGGTCATGATCTTTGGTTGTCTGCCGTCCCTGACGATCAGAAGACCGCCGCAGACTATTTCCTGCTCGGAAACGTATTATTTCAGGCTCTCCCGAGCAAAGCATTGGAGCTTCATGAGCGTGCGGCAGACATGGCGTCAACGGCTGCCGAGATCCAGTTGGAACTGGGTATGTGCCTCCACAAAAGCGGCCGCTTTAAGGAAGCGATTGCGTCGTACGAGGCGTACAGCAACTCGCCAACTGCCCAATCAAGAGGGCCTGGTGTTTTCGATGCTCTACTCGCAGACTGCTTGATCAGAACTGGCGACTACGAAAAGGCTTGCGCCGCCTGGGAGCGAGTCCCGTTCAGGTCATACCGCATCAAGATATCGAGATATGCGCACAAGATTCATGGCGATGGCAGCCCCTTCCAGCGTCACTTTGATTTATTGACCCGTGCCCGAACGGCAGACATTGACGCCGCCGCTCAGGTGATTCTGCTCGATTGCGAATGGGATTGGGATTGGTGGAGTGTTGAGGTCAACCGCGACTTTCTTAGGGCGGACTCCACCGAATTGGGCAAGTTGTTTCCTGAGAGCGACAGTCTTCTGACGCTGATTCAAGCAATCTCGGCATTTCACCTGTCGGAGGGTCCTGATGTCACGCAATTCGCAGATTCGCTCAAAGGTAGAAACTTAATCATTGGCGATGAGCCGAAACTGCCCAGCCATGGACTCTTGGTTTCTCACGCAACGCGGCTAATTCTGGAGAACGAGTTGTCGACCTCAACGGAACTGCTGGAGGTTCACGAAGAGCGATTTGAAGCGGAGCTTGTCAAGCCTGCTGTTGAGATAGATGTTGAGATGGTGAACGTCTACGCGAACTTGCTTGCGCAGACTGGCGATCATGCCGCGTTGGCGCGGCTCGATCGGCTCATGTGGCAGAAGTGCAAAGAGCCTCGTTTTGCTGCAAGCTACCTTGTGTCACTTGTGCGTGACGAGAAAAGTCTCGCAGACGAGGAGGTGCAGCAAATCATAAGTGATTTTCCTGATCATCCCGTGGTCAGCAGCGTTGCACTTGCGTTCGCGCAAGAAGAAAAGCAGAGCCTTACCAAACCTCTGGCGGTCGCAATCGCAGCAGAGTTTCAGTCGCTTACGCAAAACCCAATTAGTGGAACACGCACATCCGACCGTCTCAACGCGTTGTTCCTCGCCCTTCGTCAGTCGATCGATAAGTAGGCAGCGAACCATGGGTTGCAACGGAGCCGAGTTGCGAACATTTTAGAAATGGTCAATTAACAAGCCCGGTGAACGGTGACCTTGAACTTAATCGATCGTGATCGGTCGCTTCGTTTGTGGGTAAGGTGGCACGATGATAGCCGAGTGATGGCGGTGTGGAGCGAAGGGGTAACTCGCCGGTTGCGTCGGTTTGAGTCTGGACGCGGGGGCGTTGCCAGCGCTGGTCGATGAGGTTTCGGTGTGGATGGAGCGCGTGGACACTCGCTCGGCGTTGACTCTTCAGCGGTGCGTTTCGGAGTGTGATTGTATCTTTGGCACCGTTGGGCTTGTTACGGAGGTGCGGAGATACAAATTGTTGCCCGGTTAACAAAAAGCAATGGCTGGATTCGTTCACGCACTCGAGTGGCCTTGCTGGCTTTGACCGTGGAGCGATGAACATCAGCGACGCGGTGTGCCCGCGTCTGCTGTTGAAGAGAATCGCCATGAGTGTCTTTGCCAATCCGCTAAGCAGGTTCGGGAAAGTGTTTCGGTGTATTCGCCGTTTTGACGCTAGCCACGGTTCTCGCGTTGAACCGGGGCTAGCGCCCAAACGGCTAACAAAACCAACCCTCATTTTTAGCTGTCCCAGACCACTAGAACAAACTTATGGTTTCCGGCGATCTGTTCATCGCGGATAACCAATGAGGACTTGACTTCGCGTCGACGCGACGGTTGAGTCTTCTTGTTTTTGATTTTCTTTCGTGCGTCGCAGTCTGTTTTTGATCGCCTAGCCGAAGCTTTTTGAAAGATCCTATGTTCAGGAAGTCCGGTTTTTGACCAAGCCCCTTTGAACTTTGCTTCCATTTCTAGCCACCCGGCACAGTTGATGGTTGCTTGTCCTGGGATCGTTTGGGTTCTTTGGCTGCGAGGTTCTTTCAGGAATGGTGCGATTGGGGAAGGAAAGTTGACGGGGGGTAATGAAATCGACATTCAGGCTTGGTCGAGGTTGTTGTTGTCGCGATTCCACGACACGAGGCGATCCTCGTCGTCGTTGTCGTGGCCGCTGGTGCCGGCATCGAACCGGTAACCGCTCATCGTGCCTGTGATCCCCTCGCTCGTTTAATTTTTAGTTTTGTTCGCGCTCCAATGTTAGTTGAGATTGCCGATTGGTGCGTCTGTGAAATACCGCATGCTTTTTTGTGCCGGTATCTTTGGTAGGTCACCCGCGTCCAGTTCGGGCCAACCCACAGTCTGACTCGCGGCATTGGCCACCGCCGTGAGGGTCTCCTGCAGTGATGCCGCCGCGAGATCCGATAGCTCCGCTTCATCGCGACGATCACGGATGGAGAGCGGTTTTTGAGGAAGGCGGGCAGACGCCTCGCTCGAAGCGAGCATCGGGTGGGACTCCCGGCGACGGAGTCGCCGGTCGACCTTGGTAGCCGGACGACTGCGTCGTCCAGGCTTTTTAGCGGTTGGCGGTTGGCGGTTGGCCTCTGACACCCATCCGGCAGAACGATTTAACACGAATCAGTGCTCGATCTCGGTGATGCCGGATCGGCGTCGAAGCGGCTTGATCCGGCCTACGACTCGCGATCGGTCGCCAACAGCCAAAAGCCAAAAGCCAAAAGCCAATAGCCAATAGCCAATAGCCAATAGCCAATAGCCAATAGCCAACAGCCAACAGCCAACAGCCAAGAGTCGATAGCCAAGAGCCAAGAGCCAACAGCCAATAGCCAACAGCCAAAAGCCAACAGCGTTAGCGAGGCTTCGCTTCCATCCGACAGGCTTCGATCGCCGCGATGACTTTGTCAATCGGAACATCGCCGACGAGTTCGACATGCCCGATCGAGTCGGGTAAAACGAAGCGGAGTTTTCCGTGGGCGACTTTCTTGTCACGAGCCATCACCGGAATCATCTGCTGCGGATCGGCGGCGGCCCAAACGAGCGGCAGTTTTGCGGCGTGGAGTAGCCGGGTTTGTCGATCGAGCAGTTCCTGGTCACAACGCCCCAATGCGACCGCCACATGGGCGGCCATTTGCATTCCGATCGCAACCGCCTCGCCGTGCAACATGACTCCATAACCGGCGCTCGACTCGATCGCGTGGGCGAACGTGTGTCCGTAATTCAAGATCGCCCGTCGGCCTGTCGTTTCTCGCTCGTCATCGGCGACGACGCGTGATTTGGATTGACAGCTTTTCGCGATCGCGTGGCGGATCGGGCCGGGTTCGCGGGCTACGATTGCGGCGATGTTCGAATCGAGGTATTCGAAAAACTCCGCGTCCTCGACCACACCGTACTTGATCACCTCGGCCAGTCCGCTGACGTATTCGCGCTCGGGCAACGTGGCGAGAAAACCGGTCTCGATCCAAACCAGATGCGGTTGCCAGAAGGAGCCCACCATGTTCTTCCCGCCGGGCAAATTGATGCCGGTTTTCCCACCCACGCTACTGTCGACCATCGCCAGCAAGGTTGTCGGAATTTGAACGAATCGCAGTCCCCGAGTGAACGTCGCGGCCGCGAACCCGGCCAGATCGCCGACCACGCCGCCACCGACGGCGATCACGACGGTGCGACGATCCGCCTCACATTCGATCAACTCGTTCCATAACCGGTCGATCACGTCGGTCGATTTGCTCGTTTCTCCTGACGCAATTTCGATCCGGCTGACTCGGAGAATACTTGGAGTTTCGCTGCTTCCACCGAGAGCATCGACGATCGTCTGACCGGCCGTTGCGGCCACTGCGGCGTCCTCGATCAGGACCACGTGCGTGCAATCGCCGAGCGTTTTCAAGAAAAAGGACGGGAAATCGAGCCCGCTCTCGCCGGCCGAATCGGGCCGGGTTTCGTCACTGACAATGACGATCGGGTAACTGCGTGTCCCCAGCTCGACGTGGACGATCGTGGGGGAATTTTCGCAGCCGGATGAAAGGGACGAGGAGGCGGCATCACGGGGAGGGATTGGCACGGCGAGTATGGTAAAACGAGGCGAACGGTTAACATCGAGAGACGCGGACAACCGATTTGAGCCGGTTGCGTCTATCGTAACCGCAGCGATGCATCCGAAGCGAGACACCCCAATCGAGACACTCGAACCCGCCGATGCGATTTTCCTTTTTTTCTAACATCGAATGAACACGACCTTGGATACCTCAAACGAATCTGACATCGAAAGGGACGCCGATGTTACCCCATCGGACCTTCACGCGGACAAATACAACGACCCGCGAGTCCGGTTCGGACGCAAGGCATGGTTGGCGGTCGCTGCGATTTTGATCGGCAGCACAGTGTTTACTTTCGGGAGTATTTACGCGCGGCGTACCCGGTTGGTCGAGACGACTCGGTTTTGGGGAGACGAGACGATTCTCGCGCTCCAGCTCGGCGATCACGTGATGTTGAAACCGCTCGCCGGCTCCGATTTTGAACCCGTCGAATTGACCGCCTTCCCCGGTCTCGGGCATCTCCGCAAAGCCCTGCTCGATGAACGGCATTATCAATGGAATACCGAAACGGAAAACTCCGTGACTGAGTTTTGTAACGATCGGGATGACGTGCAGAGCGTGCGTTTGGAGTTCTCGGATCCGAGTTTGAAACGTTTCGATCTCGCCAGCGTGGATATCGAATTGAATCACGGCATCGTCGGACCGTCGGAACAACCGCAGCGGGTAATCGTCAACGAGCGGGTTCGCACGGCGCTGAAACATCAGATCGGGTTACTGATGCGGGTTAAGCAGGAGCGGTACGACGAGCGACGGTGAGGCGGCCCGAAGTTCATCCTGGGTTCGCTGCTCGGTACTTCTCCAACCGCTCGGCGACGCCCGGAATCAATCTCGCGGCGTTCTCGTGATAAATTTTTCGCAGCACCTCGTCGGGCAAATCGATGCCGTGGATTTGCCACAAACCCTGGGGTGGCGGTGATTTTTCCGAATACGGAAACGACTCGTCGCTTGTTTCTAAAAAACGCCAATACAGGTTCAATCGTTTTTCCGGCCACGGACCGTCGGTGCCGAACAACACGCGATCGGCATACTTGATGAGAAAATCGCGAGCGGTGAACGGTTGCCGCCCCAATTCACTGATCCTCGAGGCCGGTTCGATCCACAGATTCGGGTGCTCATCGAGCCACGCCGCAACGGTGGCTAGATCCTCGGAATTATTGGCGATGTGAGCACCGATGAATTGGGTGTTTCGGTGCCGAGCGATGACGCGGTTGCGTGCGTCGAGTAACGCTTCACGCGACGGGAATTCGTCACCGTGAAAACTCCAATCCGGGTGCCGCGACAACTCCTCCCAGCGCTCGTTGGACGCGTCGATCGGATCGAAAAAGGCGGCCGGATCGGCGGTGTGAATGATCACCGGAATCCCGAGCGTCCCGCACGCCTGCCAAATCGGATTCCAACGCGGGTCATCGATTTCGATCAACGAACCGTCCGGGTTGCGGTAACCCAATCCCAATTGCTTAAACACCTTCAACCCCGACACACCCCGCTCGACGGCGAGACGTAATTGCTCGGTCGTCCGCTCGGCGAACCCATTGCGGTGACACGCCCAGGTCGAGGGATCATCACTCGCCCCGTCGCCCCGCCAATCGATATTCGTGTAGACCACAAACCGATCGCGATAATTTTCCCAAAGGTGGTCGAGATGCTCTTCGAGTTGGTTGCCGAGTTTCCCGTCGAGCGAAACACAAACGGCGACCCGGTTACGGTCCATCATCGCCACGAAATCGTCGAGTGCCTCACGGTTGTGTCGCAATCGATAAAAGAGATGCGTGTGAGCATCGACGACCGGAAATTTTGCGTGCGTCAAACGGGTCGATTTGACTTTCAGTTTGGATATCGGATTGTAATCACGAACGGAAACGTCGGGCGGGTTGGACGGTTCGTTGGTTTCGGCGGCCTCGGTTGGTTGTTGGGGTTGAGTTTGCTGGGCGGATACAACGCCACCCATAAAAACGGTCGCGAAAACGATTCCGAGAACGAAGCCCTCAACACTCAGCGGCGACGCCGACTTGTTCCCCCGCGCTTTGGGAGAGTTTTTTATCCCGGAGGGGTTGCCGCGATTAGCCGGTGGTTTGAGCGTAGCGAACACCGCCGGAATTCGATGAACTCCGCGCTCGCCGACCCTGGAAGGGTCAGGGCGTTCGCCGTTGCGGAGGTCCCAAAGGGCTGTGCCACCTTTCGTGGTCAAAACTCGTACTTCTCGCGGACGTCTGGCGGTGTTCGCTGCGTTCGACCGCCGGCTAATGGCTTGAATCCCTTCGGGATAAATCGGAACGCGACAAAAGCGGGGAAACAACAAAGCGAAGTGGTTACTCATGTTTAGGTCAGCAGTTGGATTGATTTGAGGTTCGGGAAATGATCCGCGAGTTCTTTCGCCCGCGTCGCCGTGATTCGCTCGATCGGTCCCGCATTTGTGCCGTCCGGATTCCATCGCAGCCCGCCTCGCATCGCGGCATCGATTGTTGCCGTGTCCGCCACACCGTCACGCACGATCGCGATCGCTTCGCAACGAAACGCGGCGGCGAACAGGTCGGCGACCCACTCGATGCGATGTTCCTCCGAAACGGGCAAATCGCAAAAACGATCGTGAGCATAGGTCTCGACCAGTTCGGCGGTGCTCGGCGACAGAGTATCGGCAAGTTGCGTACCGGTATCGTCGTATTGATGAAAACCTTCTCCGACGGCGACACCGGCCAGTTTGCGTTTGACCAGCGCGGGCAACAAAGGCGACGGGTTCATGCGGTGTGGGAACGCACTCCACACGACTCGCCCGCCGTCGAACGCCGTTCGTGTTCCAATCAAGTCGATGAGCTGGAAAGGGGAAAGCGGCATGCCGTAACGCAGCGCGGCCTGTTGAATCGTTTCCACCGCCACCCCGCCGCATAACAAATCGGTCGCGAGATTCAGATACGGTGCCAGCAATCGATTGACTACAAAACCCGGTGAGTCACGCACCGTTAACGGCGTCTTGCCCAATCGCCGAGCGTGATGGCAACACGCCTCGATCACCTCCGCTGCCGTACCCGATTCGTCGGAACGATGGGGGATGATTTCGGCGGCCGGTCGATCGACGACGGGCATGAAGAAATGCAGCCCGCACAACCGCTGCGGAGACTGCATCGACGAGGCGATCGAGCCGATCGGCAGGGTGGACGTGTTCGTCGTTAGAACCGGCGGGGCATCGAACCAAGTTTCGGCGTTCGCGAAAAACGTTTGTTTGATTTCCACTCGTTCGGCGATCGATTCGATCAACAACCACCGTGGCGTTAACACACTCGATCGCGTGGCAACCGGTTGCGAACCCGGTTCGTCACCGCTGTTGTCCTCGGAGTCGTCTCTGGTGCGAAACAAATGCACGATCGGCAACTCGATTTTCATGCCCCACGGGGATGCCGAATCGGCGTTCGCTCCGCTGGCGCCGAGCACGAGATCGCAGCTCGTTCGTAACTGCATTTCATCCAAATCGGCCATCCAGACTTCGATGCCTGCGCGGAGATGATCGATCGCGATCGCCCGCCCGACAACGCCGGCACCGACGATCAAGACGTGATCGATTCGAGATGATGAGTCGTCAATCATGCGTCTGGCGATACGGCGGCATCGGCCGACGCGTTGGGTTGGGCAATCGGCAGAATCGACTCATCGGGTGTCGGCGGAGCTTTCTCGTTCGCTAATATCTTCTCGCCGTTCTTCTCACCACCCTCGGAGACGGTCGCCGCGTCAGGCTCACTCGCTGGCATCGGGACGAGGATCAACCGGATCGGGGTGCCACGTTCGGGGACACGTTCGGTGAACGGTTCGAACATGAGGTTCCCGGTATCGGCACTGCTCTGCGTGGGGACATCGAGCATTGCGGAGCGAAAATTCGAGACACAAATCATGTCGCCTGCATCGGCGGAATAATGTTCAATCCCATCCTCTGGGTCCGACCAGAACTCGCTACCGGCGAACACCCATCGCTCCGCTAACTCGGTTTGGGTTTTCATGTCGCGAATCCATTTGCGTGCATCGACGATTTCAAACTCGTCGCTCGGAACGAAGAGTCTCGGTTGAGTCGGTTGGTTTTCCGATTCGTCGTCGTCTTCACTTTGTTCGGACTCCCGTGCAGCGGATGGCAACTCCGGCCGCCATGCGATCCAGATTTGGATGGTTTGCCCGGTCGGCGGTTGGTAATCAGGTTGCCACTGGACCGGTTCGCCACTTTGGGCACCGATGGCCAACAGGGCGGCGTGGACCTCTCGGCTCTTGGCGAACACCGCGACGACCGATTCGTGTTCCTTGGTCCCGACCGGGCAAGCGAGCATTTCCAGCGGCCCGCGTTGCATGGAAACGTATCCGTCGATGTAAACCCGCTTGGTTTTCATGTCGACCCACAGGTCCGGTTGCTTGCCAATTTGTTTGGCCCCCGGAGGGGCTGCGTAGGTGTCGGCGAGTCGCCGCAACGCTTCCCGTTGGGCTTCGATTTCAGCCAAAATATCGGCGTCGATTTCATACTCGTCCGACCCTTCGCCCATCTCGGCGTCGACGTCGGGCGAGGTTTCCGGTGCCTCCTTGTATTCCGTTTCCGTCATTTCCGCGAGTGCGGCGGTCGGCTCGGGTTTTGCTACGGGTTCGCTCGCTGATGATTCTGGCATCGGTAGCGAGCGAGGGGTTTCGCTGTCGTTCGATTCGGATTGGGGCGGCGTCTCGCCTGAGGACTTCGATGCGATGGCTTCCAATTCCGCATCCCCTGATTCCGGTGAAACCGCTTCAGCGGCCGCAGAATCTTCGCTTTCGGCGTCGGAAACGCTCGGTGCGGCGGTTTGCTCGGAGCGACAACCCGGCGTGACGACGAGGAGCAAAGCCACCAGGAAAAGGTGCGGCAGGAAACGGGCGTTCATAGGTACAAATCGCTTGGGGAGAGTTGACGGCGTGACGTGTTCGTCAGAGGCTTAATTCTATCGCGTTTTCGTTTGAAAACCTACCGGTGATTGGCATCCGGTACCGCAGTGTGCATAATACACGGGTCTTGATTCCCACCTCCCGCGACGTCGTTGCTGTCCTCCGATTTTTTTCGCCGGGCTCGCCCCGAGCGTCGTCCCTCCCACGGATCCTGTTTCATGAATCGCATCACACGTCGTCAATTCTCGGTTTCGGCATCCGCTGCCACTCTTACCACCGGGATGATCGCCGGGGTCCACACCAGTTCGTCGGTCGCCGCGGCGGACTCGCCCAATGAAAAACTCGGTGTCGCCGTTTGCGGTGTCAACAGTCGCGGGATGTCTCACGTCGGCGGTTTTGGAAAAGACCCACGAGTCGACATTCGCGTGCTCGTTGACGTCGATTCCGAAGTCGGTAAAAAACAAGCCGACCGGGTTTCGAAGAGTCAAGGCACCCGCCCGCGAGTCGTCGCCGACGTGCGTGAAATACTCGACAACGACGACGTTCAGATCGTCACCTGTGCCACGCCCAACCACTGGCACGCCATGATCGCGATCTGGGCCATGCAAGCGGGCAAGGACGTTTACATTGAAAAACCGATCAGCCACAATGTTCACGAGGGCCGAGCGATCGTCGCAGCGGCCGAAAAATACAAACGCATGTTTCAAACCGGAACGCAGTGCCGCAGCAGCCAAGGGTGCCTTGAAGCGATGCAGTTCCTCGCCGACGGTGGCATCGGTGAGGTCAATCTCGCTCGCGGGTTGTGTTACAAACGCCGTGGTTCGATCGGACCGCTCGGCGATTACGCGGTCCCCGAGAACGTCGATTTCAACCTCTGGAGCGGCCCGGCATCGTACACCGATCCCAAGGTCACCCGCCAGAAATTCCATTACGATTGGCACTGGCAACGACACTACGGCAACGGCGACTCGGGCAACCAAGGCCCCCACCAAACCGACGTCGCGCGTTGGGGCCTCGGTCTCGACCGACATCCCAACGCGATCCTGACCTATGCCGGACGGTTGGGTTATCAAGCCGAACGGAAAGACCCGAACTACGTTGATGCCGGAGACACCGCGAACACCCAAGTCTCGATTTACGATTACGGTGACAAAACGATCGTGTTCGAAACTCGCGGTTTAGGCGTCGACAATTCCGCCGACGATGAGATCAACGAATTGTTCGGTTCCAACCGGGGCAATAAAATCGGGGTCGTGTTTTATGGCAGTGAAGGGTTCGTGGTCCAAGGACCGAACTACGAAAATTGCCGCGTGTTTGATTTGAATAAAAAACAGATCCGCGAGTTCAAACACGATTCGAAAAAGGACGGTGATCTCAACAGTGCTCACATGAGCAACTTCATCAACGCCGTCATTTCACGCGACGCGGCGACACTGAACGCCGACGCCCGTTGCGGACACCTCTCCGCCGCGATCGCCCACCTCGGTAACATTTCGTACTACGTTGGCCAGGAAAACAAGGTCGCTCCGGATGCGATCGTCGAAGCGGTCGAGACGTTCGCCTCACGCGACGATGATGCCGCGACCTTGCAACGAACGTTGCAGCATCTGCGAGACAACAAAGTCGATCCGACGAGCGATTTGTTGTCCCTCGGCCCGATCCTGAAATTCGATCCGCAAGCAGAAACCTTCCTGGACAACGATGCGGCCAATGCGATGTTAACGCGAGAGTACCGAGACGGGTTTGTCGTTCCGGCAGCGGAAGACGTTTGATGAGTTCGGACACGGAAACGATTCGTTATCACGCCGCCAACGCGGATCGCGTGGCGGCGGTTGACTTGCTCGATCAAACGCGTTTACCCGAACGGGTCGAGCGGTTGGTTTGCACCACGCCCGTTCAATTGCATGACGCGATCGTACGTTTGGTCGTTCGGGGTGCTCCCGCAATCGGCATCGCGGCGGCGTACGGAGTGACGTTGACGCCGGCACCAACAAACGAATCGGTTTCCGCGAATCACTCGACCAGCAACGCATCGAGTCCGGAATCCATTCGGCGGGTTTATCTCGAAACGATCGAGTCTCTCGCGACGAGTCGTCCGACGGCGGTGAATTTGTTTTGGGCACTCGAGCGGATGCGCAACATCGTCGAGTCGACCGGCGACGCGGAGATCCGCGAACTCCCTGAGCGACTCGCCGCTGAGGCGGTGCGGATTCACGACGAGGACCGTGAGATGTGTCGTGCGATGGGGCGACATGGCGCTGCGCTCCTCGCCGATTGCCAAAACGTTTTAACGCATTGCAACGCCGGGGGCCTAGCCACGTCGATGTTCGGTACGGCGCTGGCGCCGATTTATTTCGCTCACGAGAACGGCCACACGCTGCACGTTTACGCAGATGAAACGCGACCGTTGTTGCAAGGCGCTCGATTGACGTCGTGGGAACTTTCTCGAGCCGGCGTGCCGGTCACCGTTTGTACCGATTCGATGGCGGGCGGTTTGATGCGAGCGGGCAAGGTCGACGCGGTGATCGTCGGTTCGGACCGCATCGCCGCCAACGGGGACGTCGCCAATAAAATCGGCACCTATCCACTGGCCGTGTTGGCCCGGTATCACCAGATCCCGTTCTACGTCGTCGCGCCGACGAACACGTTTGATCTCGACTTGTCCTCCGGCGACCTGATCCCGATCGAGCAACGCGACGAGAACGAAGTTCGGTATCCCTACGTGGGCGGCACCGATTTCCCCAACCGTGGTCCGATGACCGTCCCGAAGGAAGCATCCGTGATCAACCCCGCGTTCGACGTCACGCCCGCCGAATTGGTCACCGCCATCGTCACCCAGTGGGGCGTGATTCGTCAACCGAACACGGGCAACGTCGCCGAGCATTGTCGTGTTGAATCGGGGCGATGATCGAGCTACTCGAATCACCGATCCTGGCTCGTTCGTTGAACGTTCTGATTGCGATCATCGCGATCGTGAGCGCCGGAGCGAAGATCGGTAATTTGCCCGCGATGCGGACTAAGTGGAATGATCAATTGCAGATGCCCGACTCGCTCCGTGTGGCCGCCGGTTTGATCGAGTTGTCCGGCGCGTTTTTGTTTTTGATTCCCACCACGATCACGATCGGCAGTGTGATTTTGACCGCGTATCTCGGCGGCGCGATCGCATTGCATTTGCGGATCGGTAAACCCCGAGTATCGATCTACGGCTCGATCATGATCGTACTGATTTGGATGGTCACTCGCGGGATAAGTGGTTGAAAAGGGGGCCACGAATCTCACGAATTGACACAAATCATTCGCAACATTTCGTACGTCAGTCTTTCCAGGCTGATACGGTCCAACACGAAGTCAGCCTTGAAACGCTGACGTACGCTATCTCGGGAGGGTGAGCGAACCCATCCCGAGCACTCGAACAGCCGTTCGTTCGGCGGCGGCGATCACCGGGGCGATTCCGACGCCGCCGACTGCGTTGGTCATCAGTTCGATCCCTGGGATTGATTGCATTGCCGTCGTGATCGAGGCGGCGATGTCGAGGTGCCCGACTTCGTATTGAGGCATCGCTTGGTTCCACCGCACCACGCGAACGAACGCGGCAAAGTTTGCGAGCGATTCAGATCGATCCAATCCGATCAAATCACCAAGTTCATTGGCCACGGTTTCAACAATCGCGTCGTCCTCGTTTTCTAAAATTTGCGGGTTCAAAACGCCACCGACAAACGCGCGGATGATGACATGACTCTCGGGTGAACGCAGTGGAAACTTTTCGCTCGCAAAACTGCCCGCCAACACTGCGCGGTTCTCGCTCGGTGGTACCACGAAACCGAACGTCTTGGGTAAGCGGTCGATGCGATGGCGGGGAACCGCCATCACGACGATTGCCGTCGACGCGTACGCGATCTTGCCTAGGTTCGCGACGACCGTTTCGATCGCAGTGGTTTGGGAATCATCGCGTGAATCTCTCGCCGAATCCAACAGCGACCCGAGCAACCGAGTACTCGTCGGCGCGGGCGTTGACAACACCACGTGGTCGAACAGCCCACCGTCGGGATTCACGCGGGTGCCCGATGCTTCTCGCGTCAACGACTCGGCTGGCGTGTTCAAACGAATGTGTTCCGGTCCGATCCGATCGGCGAGCGTTTGGATCAGTTCGATCATCCCGCCGGGGAAGGCTCGGAATTGCTCGTACCGGGCACCGCTGCTACCTCGCTCGGTCGAATCCTCGCCCGAGCGCATCCGCCGCAGCGTCGCCCGAGCGAGTGACCCATCACCAGATTCCATGTCCCAAATCGGTTTCATCGTCGCCGCCATACTGAGCCGGTACACGTCGGCGGTATAAATGCCTGCGACCAGGGGAGCGACAATGTTATCGAGGCACTCACGCCCCAAACGGCGCGTGACGAAATCGCCCACGCTCTCGTCCGTGACGCTGGCGTCACGAGTGCGCACGAAACGCTCGCGGAGCAACCGAAACTTGCCGCCCGGCGACATTAAACTCGTCGTCAATATTGACATCAATTTCGTCGGTCGCATCAACACGAACCCCTCGGGGATCGGGATCATCGAATTGCCACGGGCGATCATCGCGCCGCGTCCTTCGGGTTTCGGACGCAGCAACCGGTCCGTCACGCCGAGACGCTCGCACAAATCGAATGCCGCCGGCGGCTGGGTCGCGAACATGTCCGCCCCGTGATCGACAATAAACGAATGGCCACCCGGCGAGTTTTCCCCCAAAGACTCGTCGCCCGTCGTTTCGATCCGTTCGGTATGAATCACCCCGCCCAATCGCGGCCCGGATTCAAACAGAGTGATCTCGACCGGCCGCGATTGCGACTCGGCCAACAATCGAAGGTGAACGCCTGTGGCGAGCCCCGAGAGCCCACCGCCAATGATTGCGATCCGTGAAATCTGCATACTCAACGTGATCCCAAGAGAAAACCGAATGAAAACTGCCCCTGCCGAAATGACGTCAGCCCAACCTACGCTTGCCTTGGCCCGGCAATTCTTTTTCGATGGACGGCAAACCGAATGATTCCGAACGCGAACAGGATGCCTCCGGAAACGAGCAAGACGACGCCGAGGATCAGCATGTCTCTGGATTCGCCCAACAATTTGATCACCGTGCCGCCGGTGCCCGCCATCATTAACGCCGTTCGCCCGTAGGCGAGTAGCGTTCGTTCATTGGCCAGGTCGGTGCGGATCAACGCGAGTTCGTTGCGGCGGTCCGGACATTCCGGAACGTCATCCCGGTTCAGCGAGGTCGAGATGAAGGCGGGGACTGCGTCAGGCATGATCGTTGCGATGGAAGACAATTCAAGATTCAAGAGACTTGATAGAAAACACTCGATTCAAAACAAGCGGTTGATGCCGTTGAGTGCGGCGACCCGATACGCCTCGGCCATCGTGGGGTAGTTGAACGTGGTTTCGACAAAGTACTCGATCGTGTTGTGCTCATCGGGTTGGTTCATGATCGCTTGGCCGATGTGAATGATCTCGGACGCGTTGGCGCCGAAGCAATGCACGCCGAGGACGCGTTTGGTTTCGCGATGGAACAGCAATTTCAACATGCCGACGGTGTCGCCGGTGATCTGCGCCCGGGCCAGCGAACGAAACTGGGCTTGGCCGACCTCGTAAGGAACGCACTGCTCGGTGAGTTCTTTTTCGGTGCTACCGACGCTACTGATTTCGGGACTCGTGTAGATTCCGGTGGGGATATCGTGCAGACGCAGGTTACCGCCGGATTCCCCGAGCATGTGCATCCCGGCGGCGCGGCCTTGCGTGTACGCGGCACTGGCGAGCGAGGGGACGCCGATCACGTCACCGACGGCATAGATGTGGTCCAAACAGGTTTGAAATTGTCCATCGACGTCGATTTGTCCGCGGCTGTTCGCTTCGATCGGCAGGTTTTGCAAACCGAGATCGTCGGTGTTGCCTTGGCGTCCGTTGGCCCACAGGAACACGTCGGTTTTCAACACCTTGCCGCTCTTGAGGTACAGCACCACGCCGTCATCGTGACCCTCGATTTTGCTGAAGGATTCGTTGTGACGAATGATGACGCCTTGGTCACGAAGATGATAGGACAACGCGTCAATGATTTCGTCGTCGAGAAACTCTAGCAATTTGTCACGTGAGTTGATCAAATTGACTTTGATCCCGAGGTTGCGGAACATCGACGCGTACTCGGTACCGATCACGCCGGCACCGTAGACCGTGATCGAACCTGGCTTTTCTTTCATGCCGAGAACCGTGTCGCTGTCAAAAATCCTCGCGTGCGAGAAATCGACGGAGTTCGGACGGTACGGACGCGAGCCCGTCGCAACAACAAAGTAGGCCGCCGTGATCGGTTCGCCGTTGTCGATCGTGACCGTGTGTTCGTCAATGAAACGGGCTTGACCCCGATGAATCGGCACGTCGTTGCGGTCATAGAACGACTGCCGCATCGAGACTTGGCGACCGATGATCGTTTGCGTGCCGTGGCGGAGTTGTTCCATCGACGGCGAGACGTTGTACCCGAGTTCTCGCATGACGGGGTTGGACAAGGATTTCATCGTGCTGGTCACCGCGTAACGCAGCGCTTTGCTGGGGATCGTTCCCCAGTGGGTACACCCACCGCCAATTTCTCGATACCCTTCGGCCACGCCGACACGCCATCCGCTTTTGGCGACCTGCATCGCGGCGCCTTCTCCGCCCGGTCCGGTACCGATGACGAACAAATCATAATCGTACTCCGCCCGCTGGGCCTCGCTCATCGGTTCCACAAGCGGTTGCTGATCCGAGGTGCAGTCGGAGTTTTCGATGGCAAACGTGGTTTCGGATTCTGTTGGATGGGTGGTCGAACTCAATTTCGAGTTTCCTATTTTTGAAAAGAGACGTGTCGCGAAGCGAACGATTTTGGTCGAATCCGGTTCCGCGAGAGAAAACGACCGTTTTGCATTTCCGCCAGCTTAGGTTTTACGATGTTGCTAGCCTGCGTCCAGACCGACATTCAATTTGCCGACCCCGTCGCCAACGTGCGAACGCTCGTCGACACACTCGAACGCCTGCGCGACAAGAAGGTCGGTTTAGCGGTTTTTCCCGAGTGCATGTTGACCGGTTACGCGTTCGATGACCGGGCCGAAGCCGAGTCCGTCGCCCTGACGGAAGACTCATTCGAAATCACCGAAATCATTGCCGCCTCGGCACGAACCGGCATCCCACTGACGTTCGGATTGCTAATGCGTGACGGTAAGAAACTACACAATACGGCGCTGTTGGTCGACCGCACAGGCATTGTAGGCCGCTACGACAAAATCCACCTGCCCCATCTCGGTGTGGACCGATTCGTCGACCGAGGGGAGCGGCGGTATCAGGCGTTTTCACTGGGTGAGGGGGCTTCCTCGCCGCGAATCGGCATGGGGATTTGCTACGACAGTTCGTTCCCCGAGCCGATGCGAGCGCTCGGGTTGGCGGGCGCCGACATCATTGCTCTGGGCACGAATTGGCCGGTCGCGGCATCGCGAACGGCGGAGATTGTGCCGCCGGCCCGCAGCATGGAGAATCATTTGTTCTTTGTCGCAGCGAACCGGATCGGAACCGAACGCGGGTTCGATTTCTGCGGCCTGAGTTCGATTTGCGGCCCCGACGGCGTGGAATTGGCGCGGGCCGAGGGTGACGAAGCTACCGTGCTGTTCGCCGAGGTCAATGTCGCCGACGCGAGAAATAAACGGATCGAACGCACCCCGGGCAAACACGTGATCGACCGGTTCGCCGACCGGAGGCCGGAGTTTTACGATACACTCACCGAACCCACCCGACGGACCGAACGCGATTGAAAATTCGCTCTCAAACGACGTCCTGATTTTTTCTTTGATTTCTGGAATCTGACCACTCATGGCTGCCAACGACTCATTCCCGATCGAAATTTCGGTCGCCGATCTCGATGCCCTCCGCCAATCCGATGCGGATTTCATCTTGCTCGACGTTCGAGAAACGCACGAGTACGAGACCGCGAAAATTGAGGGTTCGCGGTTGCTCCCGATGAGCGAATTGTCGACCCGAATGGGCGAACTGGAACCGCACCAAAACGACCACATCGTCTTGCAATGTCACCACGGTGGAAGGAGCATGCACGTGACGCAAGCGTTGCGGAACGCGGGATTCACGCGAGTCCAAAACCTCGGCGGCGGAATCGATCAGTGGTCGATCCAAATTGACGAAACCGTGCCGAGGTATTGAGAGAGCAGCGTATGCACGTTGCCAAAATGAATTCGGTGGACCCACGTAGCAGCGTCTCCTCCGAGACGCTGAAATTTGCGAGTCTCCGAGAGACTCGCCTACGTGAGGTGCCTATCGCTCGACCGCGTAGTGGTAATATCCGATCATCATTTCTTCCCATGTTTGGTCGCCCCATCGGACCGTCGCGTTGGGGTCGGGGTTGCTGAGATTGTCTTCGCTGTTGTCGAAGCTCGCGTGGGCGACGAAGCGTCCGCCGTGAGGCAGATCCATTGGTTCGTCGAGCACGTAGGCGGTTTGCCAGTTGAAATCGTATTCGGGAACATCCAACAGGATGGTCGATTGACTGTTCGGTTTCCACCATTCCCGATCACTCTCCAATTCGTATCGGAACGATTTCCCTCGCACGTGCATGTGCGGCATCATGGCGAGTAGTTTCGCTCCCTTGGGCATCCGCGGCCCGTAAGCGGTGACGCGGTAATCGGGATCACCCGGCGGGATTTTCAGTTTCACCTCCAACGCACTTTCGGTGCGGATTTCGTGAGTGATCTCTGACTCGTCAGCCTCGATAATCGCGAATTCGCTAAAGTCCTCTTCGGGTGAGCCCGTCGGTGTGTAATGGACTTGAAAGATCAACTCGCTGCCCGCTTTGATTCGTTTCGCGTACCCCGGTGCGAACGGTTCGACGCGGTAACCGGGAACGTAGCCGTCGAGAAACCCGCGTTCGGCTCGGAGCCCGTTTCGTGCTCCCGGTTCGCGGGCGAAGGCGAGGATATGATGCACGACGCGGCGGTTGCCGGGGCGTAGCTGCATGGCGGTGGCCCAGACGTCTCGCTCGAATCCGGGATCGACTCGGAAGTATTGATATTTCACTTCACCAGTGGCGGGCACGGACACCGGTTCTTCGCTGATTCGAAAAACATGATCGGGCCGCCGTGGCAGTTCCCATATCCGCCCGTCCTCGCTGCGTACTTCGGCAATCGCGGGCGACGGGGCCGTGGCATCCGAATTGGTAGCCAACCCGTCAACGATCCGTTCGCCTTGGATCGTTCCCGTGTCGGCCCATTGAGCGAGTTGGTCGAGTTCGGTCGATGTCAGTTGACGTTCGTTGCGAAATTTCCCTGTCGATTTTTCACCGGCGTGCCACGGCGGCATTCGCCCGTCGCTCGTCGTTTCGACGATCATGTCGGCCCATCCGGCGACCTCGTCGTATTCGTTCAATGCGAACGGGCCGATCTCGCCGTCGCGGTGACACTCAACACAGTGCGTTCGCAAAATCGGAGCGATGTGTTGGTGATAGGTGACCGTGTTCGATTCGGAATTTTCCTGTTTCGATTTTCGCTTGCCGATCAGACAACCAACCGCTTGGGTCTGCGGTTGCGACACCGGTTGCCCCTCGAGGACTTCGTCGATCGCGATTTGCAGATCGTTGCGACGGGGTTGTTCGAGGATCGTGCCGATGCCGTATTGATCGTCGACTCGCCCGCGGTACTTCAATTCCCGTTGGGAATCGAACAGGAACACCTCCGGCGTGCGGTGGGCACCGATCTCATCGGCGAACACGTTGCCGAGATCTTTGCCGACCGGGAACGTTACACCGGTCCGTCGAACGAACGCGGCGATCTCTTCCAACGAATCTTGCCGGTTGCTCATCACCGCGACGATTTCGACGCCGCGAGATTGGTAGCGTTGATGGAGTCGCGTGAGGGTGGACGCATACAGTTTTGCCAGCGGACATTCGGTCCCCAAGAACGCGACGACGACCAACGACGCATCGCGAAAATCGTCATCCGTGATCGTCGCCCCTTGGGCGTCGCGGAGCTCAAACGCCGGCAGAGGCGAGGCATTGGCGATCGAATCGGCGGCACCGCACCGGGGCGAAACCAGCAAGAAACACAAACTGGACAAACAAACGATTCGAATCATCCGACAACCTCGACCCTGGATTGAAATTGGATTGGGAACCCGATTATGACAGTTCCACCTCCGGCGTCAATTAAGAAGGTGGAGCCCGGACCAAGCTGGTTCGGCGGCGCGTTGGGCACTCCCCTGGATCGAACACCGGTCGGAGAAGAACGTTTCTGTCGGATCGGCGTCGCGTATGAAAAACCTCGTTCATCCGGCCCACGCGACTTCCGGGGAGGGCCGAGCGCAACTCTGCAGACTGAAAAATCGCGTCCGGCCCTCCCCGGCGGCCTCGGGCCGACCGGCCCTCCCGGCCTCGGGCCGACCGGCCCTCCCGGCCTCGGGCCGGGAGGTTGAAGTCGGAAGCACCCTGAAATCCGATACTTCGAAGTGGCACGATCCTTTACCTCGGCAGAACAACCGTGAACGTTGTCCCATCGCGCCCGGTTTCAAAGTCCAGGTTGCCTTGGTGTTGGCGAATGATTTTGTCGCACAACGCGAGCCCCATCCCGGTGCCTTCCCTTCGGGTGGTGAAATAGGGGTCGAAAATCTTCGATTGAATTTCCTCTGGGATGCCGTTGCCAGTGTCAATCACATCGATTCGGGTCGTTTGTTCCTCGCCGGAGATGACGAGTCGCAGCGACCCGCCCGAGGGCATCGCGGCGATCGCGTTGAGCGCGAGGTTCAAAAACACCTGCTCCAAACGGACCGAATCGGCCTGGATCAACCCCAGCATTTCGCGAGACGGTTCGACCCGAATGCGGACGCCGTGCGTTTCCGCCTGCGGACGCAGCAACCGGACCAATTTCTCGATCAACAAAGTCACATCGACGGGAGTGCGTCCGATCTCGTTGATCGAGGCGTAATTGCGGAACCCGTCGAGTACCGCAGCGATCCGCTTCACCTCGGTGTTGAGAATGTCGAGCGACTCGTTGACCTCGGGAGCATCGGTTTGCTGAGCAAGACGTTCACATAACAATTGAATGTGTAGTGAAAGAGCACTCAGCGGATTTTTGATTTCGTGTTGCAATCCGGCGGCGAGCGAACCGAGTCCCATGTAGCGTTCCATCCGCCGCAACCGTTCCTCCATCAACGTCTTTTGGGTGACGTCGCGGACGTGAATCACGACACCGATTTGATCGCCGTCACGGTTGTGCAATCGCGTGCAACCGGCGCGCAACGTTTGCCGATGTCCGTTGCGTTGGACTCCGTAATCACGATCGCGGATCGGGTCATTGACGCGGCGAATTTCCTCGCAGATTTCTGCCAGCAAAACGTGATCGCCGTCGATCTCGGCGATGTTGCGACCGATCCACGAGGAATCCGAATCCACGTCATCGTTCTCACTTGAAACTAAGTTAGCAACCGATTCGTTCCCAGCGATCAATCGGCGTCCGCTCGGGTTGATGCTGGTCAGGTTCCCGTTTTTGTCTGTCGTGATCACGCCCGCGTCCATGCTGGCGAGAATGTCCGACGAGAGAACTTTGGCGTCTTCGAGCGATTGCTCGCTGAACAAGTACGCACGAACGACGAACCCCAACGCCACGCCGGTGGCGATCACGTTGAGGACCAGCAGCACCAACAACCCGCTCTGCAAACTCAAGTCGACGGACAACTCCTCGGCCACCTCCCGGTCGCTCGCCCGCAGGTTTCGCATCAACTGTTCGACGATTTCTTGTTCGCGTGCAACGGTCGATAAAATCCAAACGGTCGCCGCGAGCGAGAGCAGACTGAGCACGGCCAGCACGACGGCCAACCGCCGCACGCCTTTGCCTTTCTGATCCGTTGGATTCGGGGGCGTTTCCATCATGAGTGCAGCCCGAGGCGGCCCATTTTGTAGTGCAGCGTGCGCAGACTGACGCCGAGTGCCCGAGCGGTTTTCTCGCGGTGCATTTCGCATTGCTCCAGTGCGGTGATGATCGTGTCGCGTTCACACTGCTGGACCGCGTCGGCGAGCGTGCCGACGGATGCCCCGCCGTGGTCGGTCGATCGTTTCAATTCAGCGGGCAACTCGTGCTCGTCAATCACGTCGCCGGCCGCGGTGATCACGATCCGTTCGCAAACGTTTCTCAATTGTCGCACGTTGCCGGGCCACATCGCGGCGACCATGATTCGCATCGCGGCGGGTGACAAACGTTTGCTCGGGCGGCGGTGTCGGTTGCAAAAGTGATCGAGAAAATGTTCGACGAGCAAGGGCACGTCTTCGCGTCGTCCTCGCAGCGGCGGCAATTCGATCGGAATGATATTGAGCCGGTAGTAGAGGTCTTCGCGGAACCCGCCCTCCTCGATCAACTCCTGGACCGCTCGGTTGGTCGCCGAGACGATTCGCGCGTCTGATTTCAACCGTTTTTCACCGCCGACGCGAGTGAACTCGCGCGACTCCAACACCCGCAGCAAATCGATTTGGCTCTTGGCCGACATCTCGGTGACCTCATCGAGAAACAAGGTGCCCGCGCCGGCCTGTTCGAAACAGCCTGGTTTTTGACGTGTGGCACCGCTGAAGGATCCCTTCTCGTGGCCGAACAGTTCGCTTTCGAGCAGCGTTTCGGGCAGCGCGCCGAGGTTCACCGCGATGAATGGGGCCGCACTGCGATCGCTGAGTTCGTGCAACGCTCGCGCGACGAGTTCCTTTCCCGTACCGCTCTCGCCGTGAATCATCACCGTCGCCTCGGTCGCGGCGACTTGGCGAATTTGTCGGAACACATCCTGCATCGCTGAGCCGCCGGCGACGATGTTGGAGATGACCCCGGAATCGGCCAACCGGGTCCGTAACCGTTGGTTCTCCATCCGCAATTCGAAATGCTCGCGTGCCTTGCGAACCTGTTGCCGGATCAATCCGAGGTCGAGCGGTTTGAGCACGAAATCGAAGGCACCCGCCCGCATCGCGTCGACGGCGGTTTCGACGGTGCCGTGAGCGGTGATCACAATCACAGCGGTGTGCGGATGAAGTTCGAGAATCTGCTGCATCAACTCGATGCCGGTCTTGTCGCAGTTTAAACGGACGTCGACGATCACCAACGGAAAAAAACGTTGGCGGGTTTTGGCGAGCGCTTCGTCGGCATCGCCCGCCGTGTCGACAAAATCCGCGACGCCGGCGAGTCCCTGGGCCAGCCCCGAGCGAATGTTCGGTTCGTCATCGACAATGAGAACACCGAAGGGAGGCGTTGAGATCGAGTCGGGAGCGATCGGCATTGGGTGATGTGGTGTTCGTTGGAGACGGGCTGCGTCAGCAGCGGATGCGCAAGATGTTGACGCGACGCGGCCCGATCATCAAGCACAAGGCGTGACCGATGCTCGGTCGAGGACGCGTCATTGGCAATGCGGATTCGTCAGAAATTCGGGCATCGTTTTCCCCGTCGGTTCCTCCGATGAATTCTGATTGAGCAACTTTTTGCGCTGCTCCAGGTATTGCGCGTACGCCGCACGGTACTCGGTCGCTTTCGTCGACGCTTGGATTGCCGAATAAATTCCTCCAGCGATGATCGCGATTCCGAACAGCGGAAAGATCCGGGCGATCGGAAACGGAATCTGCGAGGTGATCCCGCACGTGACGATTGTCCAGATCAATCCGAAGATCACGCCCACCACACCACCGACGAGCGCGCCGCCTTCGGTCGGCAAGCGTCGGTGGCCGTTTTTTCCCGTCACCATGAACTCCTCGCGTTGGAATTCCCATTGGCGATCCAGATCAGCGATCTGCTGTTGCTGCGTCAATCGCGAGACCTGGTCACGCAGTGCTTCGGTCGTTTGGTTGAGTTGCTCGATCGATTCGGTGAACGTGGCGTTGTCGCCCCGAGTAATTTGCAATTGGGTTTGGCAGTGGTTGCACCGGATAAAGTTGGCGTTGGTGGGCACCTGGAGCGGGGCGCCACACGAGTTGCACATCAGTGATTCGACCGAGGTCATCGGCGTGGACCTTTCCCAAACGAAGTTGGCAATCAGAGAACGGAATCTGAGATTGTAGTGGGTTCTCCCACGGGCTGCTTGGGGGGAGGACTTGCCGGCTAGCAGCCGACACTACGGACTCTGCTCGGATTCGCGAAACCGGTATCCCACACCGCGGACGGTTTCGATCAGGCCGGCGCCGCCCTCCATTTTTTTTCGCAACGCCCGGATATGCACGTCGATCGTTCGTTCGAGCACCAACGTGTCCTCGCCGAGTGCGGCTTCGACGAGTTCGTTGCGGTCGAACGCCCGGCCGGGTTGCCGGATCAGGGTTTCGAGCAACCGAAACTCGCTGCGGGTCAATTTCAACGGTTCGCCCCGGATGTCAGCAACATGGCGGCGTCGGTCGATTGTCACGCCGCACCGGGTGACCGATTCGGAATCCTCGACGGTCGGTTCGCGTCGTCTCAAGAGAGCTTTGATTTTTTGCAGCAGAACTTTGTAACTCTCGACCGGTTTGACCACATAATCATCGGCCCCCATCGCGAACCCGACGACTTGGTCGGACTCCTCGCCGAGGGCGCTGAGCATCATGATCAAACAACCCTGCGTGGCCGAATCGGCCCGCAATTGTTTGCAAACCTCGACGCCGCTGAGGATCGGTAGATCGACGTCGAGCACGATCAGATCGGGCAATTGCAATTTAGCCTGCTTGATCGCCTCGACACCATCGGTGGCGCGAAACACCTCATACCCGGCCCGTTTGAGCTGGTATTCGAGTGTTTCGACGAGGGGCAGGTAATCCTCGACGACGAGAACTTTCGTTTTGGACATGCGGTTAGCGGGCCGATCGAGGGCGGATTGGGATTTTTGGAATTAGCGGGCATTTTGTGCGATCGTCTGGTTCGACGCAGCGCCCGAGGCCCCTTGAAACCGATGAAAGTTTCATGAATTTTTGCCGTCCTCGGCTGCCTCCGGTGGTACTCGCACGTCCAACACCACGGGTTCGAAGGCCACGTGTTTGACCGCCGCTCCGGCATTGTAGAACTCATAGTCGGCAATGCGAATCCCGTCGAGCCGGCGGTGCGTGTGGCCGAAAACGACCCGCCGCACGCCCTCACCGAACCAATCGGGTTGCCCACGAATCCAGTGCATCAAACGCATGCAAACATTTTTTCGGCGGTGGGCCACGCTCGCCGTCGCGAGATGCAACCGAGCCGTCACGGCGGCATTGTACAATTGGTTTCGGATCATCGGCGGACGGGGCCGCCCGGTCCGTTCGTGTTGCCATCGAGACCGGTATCGGGCCAGCCCGGAATCGATCCCGTGGCCCTCGATCTTATTGCCCTCGATCTTATTGCCCTCGATCTTATTGCCCTCGATCACGTCGCCGTGAACCATCAAACAATCGCCCAACCGGATCGCGTCGAGCCCGACATGGACGGCGTCGGGCCGGATCGTCAGCAGTCGAGCGGCAAACGGAGAATCCGAATTTTGCGAGTCCGAATTTTGCGAGTCCGAATTTTGCGAGTCCGAATTTTGCAACGACCACCGACTTAGTGCTTCTTGGAATTCGGGTTGGGCGTCGTGATTGCCGGTTAAGTAAACGAACGTTTTTTCGGGAAATTCCGAACGCCATTGTTGCAACCACTCGATCGCGATTTTCCGTGACGCCGGGCCGTCTCCTTCGATCGACCAACAGAAATCAAACAAATCGCCGCCCCAAACGCAAACCTCGGAGGCTTCGACGGCGTGGCGAATCGACGTCGCATGACGCTGGTAATCGCACCGCGAAGTGAGTAGATGCAGATCAGAAATGAACGCGGTGCGGACCACACGCCCGGATTGTCCACTCGTTGAATCGGCAGGCGTCCGCACTAATTTCGCAATCTTCGCCGAATTGCTATCGTGGTGATGACGGTCGGCTGACATTCGTTCGGCTTGGTTCATTTCGAGATTGAGAAAAGATGACACAACCCACTGACGGGTATTCGGTTTCCAAAGTAACGGATTCGCCCTCGACAAAATCGCCGACACCGCGTCGCCAACCGTTCGTCCGCCGGGCAATCGTCTCCGCCGTGGTGGGGGCCGGGTTGATCGGGGTGGTCCAATTGTTTGCCCCTGATTTTGATTACCAGTACGCGTTTTTTGCATGTGCGGCGATCGCGTTGGTCGCTGTCGCCTTCACATTGTACAACCTACAGCGAGCCGGGTCCGCCGCCGGTCACATTTGGTGGGTTCCCTTGACGACGCTCGTCGTCCTGATCGGGTTCGTATCGACCGTTCGAGTCCGCACGATGTCCGGTGAAATGATCCCGCAACTCGGATGGCGGTTTTCGACTCGCGATGTTCCAAAGTTACGAACGTCGATCGCCCCGGAAGACGCCTCGCCGATTACGTCTTCGCCCGCCCAACCCGCCGATGCGACGGTGTCGAGCGAGACAAGTGCAACGGAAATACCGAGCAATGATCTGCCGGATAACACGACCACAATCTCCGTCTCGTCCGAACTCGCTGCGGGAGTCGGTCCACTCGGGGGGGGCGAGGCGCCCGGCGATTCCTGGACCCAATTCCTCGGCAACGATCGCAACGGGATTGTCGCCGAGCGTTCGTTCGCGATTGCCTCCTCCGCCGACGAGGTGAAAACGATGTGGAACATCGGCATCGGCAGCGGTTGGTCTTCGTTCGCCATCGCGGGCGAGATTGCGGTGACGTTGGAACAACGTGAGGACCGTGAATGCGTGACGGCGTACCGCGTCACCGACGGTGAACTGCTGTGGATCGTCGATCATGAGGCGCGGCACGATAACGCGCTCGGCGAGACCGGCCCACGCTCGACGCCGACGATCGATCGCGGACGTGTCTACGCCCAAGGCGCGACCGGACGAGTGCGGTGTCTCGACCTGCAATCCGGGGCTGAGATTTGGACAGTCGATCTGCTCCAACTCGCCGGGTGGAACCAACCGCAATCGGAAACCGCAATCACGTGGGGACGTAGCGGATCGCCACTGCTTGTTGATGGTTTGTGCGTATTGCCACTCGGTTCACCGGAGCAACCGGGCACTCCCGTGAACGAACTCCAACGCAGTCTCGTGGCACTGGATGCGGCGAGCGGTGAGGTGCGTTGGAGAGCGGGCAGCGATCAGATCAGTTATTCGTCTCCGCAACTGATGACGCTGGCCGGCGTGCGACAGATCGTGATCGTCAACGAAAACACGATCACCGGACACGACATCGAATCGGGAGCGACGTTGTGGAAAACCGATTGGGCCGGACAAAGCAACGGAGGTGCGAACTGCGCCTCGGTGATCCCGGCGGGAGTAAACCGGTTTCTGATCGGCAAAGGATACGGTGGCGGCAGCGCGTTGATCGAGGTCCGGGCGCATCCTTCTGGTGACGGTTTCGAATGCGAAGATATCTGGCGATCCAACCGGATCATGAAAACGAAATTCAACCACGCCGTGATCCGCGAGGGGATCGCCTATGGGTTGAGCAACGGCGCCTTGCAAGCCGTTGAGGTGGAATCAGGACGTCGGTTGTGGGAACAACCCCGCCGCAGCCGGTCCGGGCAAGGGCAAGTCATCTTGGCCGGTGCGATGTTGATCGTTCAAGAAGAAATGGGCGACGTGATTTTTGTGGACGCCGACCCCAACGAGTACAACGAACGGCTGCGACTCGACGCTTTGCAGCACAAAACTTGGAATGTACCCAGCCTCGTGGGCAACGTTTTGTTGATCCGAAATTCCGTCCAGGCGATGGCGTTACGGCTGCCAGAAAAAGCGGACTGATCCGACCTCTTGACGCTTGCCGTGGGCCTGCCACGATATCCTGCTGTTGGACGACGGCCGTCATGATTTCCCTGAGGGTTTCCCGAAGGATGCGACCGATTGCCGCAGTCGAATCCCCTCTCCAAACTCTCTTTTGACGATTAATCTCATGCTACGTCGCGCTAAAATTACGATCATCGGAGCCGGCAACGTCGGCGCCACCTGTGCCCACTGGTGTGCTGCGGCCGAACTCGGCGATATTTACCTGCTCGATATCCCGCAAACCGAAGACATGCCGCGTGGCAAGGCGCTCGATTTGATGCAAGCCTCGCCGATCATGGGGTTTGATTCCAACATCGTCGGCACCACCGATTACGCCGACACCGCCAATAGCGACGTGATCGTCGTCACCGCCGGTATCCCACGTAAACCTGGCATGAGCCGCGACGACCTGTTGGCAACGAACGCCCGGATTGTCACCAGTGTCGCCGAGCAAATCAAAGCGACCAGTCCCGAGGCGGTCGTGATCGTAGTCAGCAACCCGCTCGACGCGATGGTGCAACAAATGTGGAAGGTGACCGGATTCGATCCGTGCCGGGTGATCGGTCAAGCCGGCGTGCTCGACACGGCTCGCTACCGCGCGTTTTTGGCGATGGAACTCGGCGTCAGCGTCGAGGACATCAGTGCGTTGTTGATGGGCGGCCACGGCGACACGATGGTCCCGATCCCGAGTTGCACGAGCGTCGGCGGTATCCCCGTGACCCAGCTCATCGAGACCGCCCGACTCGATGAGATCGTCGATCGCACTCGAAAGGGTGGCGCCGAAATCGTCGCATTGCTGAAAACCGGCAGCGCCTATTACGCGCCCGCCGCGGCGTGTGCCCAAATGGTCGAAGCGGTCGTGAAAGATAAAAAACGCGTCATCCCAGTCGCCGCGTATTGCGATTCGCAATACGGCGTCGGCGGTTACTATGTCGGCGTGCCCGTTGTGATGGGTGCCGGTGGGGTGGAAAAGATCATCGAACTGAGCCTCACCGATACCGAAACCGCCGCGTTCCAACACAGCGTCGACGCGGTCAAATCGCTGGTCGCCACGATGGACGAATTGCTCTCCGCGTAATGCAGATGCTAGCCTGCGAGTCCACGCACGCGGCAAAATCATCGCCAGGAAACAGCCATCGCTGTCGTGAAGAGACAGCGAAACAATAAGGAGTGGACGAGGCTACGAGTCCTGGGCGAATGGACTCGTAACCTCGTCCACTACCAATCAGCGAGTTTTTCTGTTTCGCCGTCGCTCGCCTCTTTTTTTCAAGGTCTCGGGGTCCCAATGTCACGTTCCCTCTTCTTCCGATCGTGCCTCCGTGTTTTCGCGATGCTTGGTTTGGCGACCTCAATCGGGGCGGCCAAGGAGACTCATCCCAACGTGTTGTTGATTTGTGTCGACGACCTGAAACCGACGTTGGGATGTTACGGCGACCCGGTCGCTCAAACGCCGCATTTGGACGCACTCGCCGGTCGTGGTCTACGTTTCGATCGGGCGTATTGCAACCAAGCCGTCTGTAGCCCGAGTCGCAATTCGTTGCTAACCGGGATGCGGCCTGAAACAATCGGTGTCTACGATTTACCCACGCACTTCCGATTGGCAGCACCGGATGTCGTCACGTTGCCCTAGCACTTCATCGGCAATGGGTACCGCGCCGAGGGGTTAGGGAAAATTCTGCACACCGGTCATGGCAACTACGACGACACGGGGTCATGGAGTGTCCCGCATTGGCGTCCGAAAGCAGCGGCATTCCTGAACCCTGAAAACATCGCCGCGATCCGACCGGACAAATCCGGAAAGAAACGCGGGCCGGCGACCGAGATCGGAATCGGGACCGACGGCGACTACGCCGACGGAAAAATCGCCGGGGAAACGATCCAGCGTCTCCGTGCGGCGAGCAAACGCAAAGACCAGCCGTTCTTCATCGCGGCCGGATTCATGAAACCCCACCTCCCCTTCGTCGCGCCGAAGAAATACTGGGACCTCTACGACCCGAGTACGCTGCCGATGCCGACGGTCACGAGTGCTCCCAAGAATGCTCCCTCGATCGCCCGCACGAGCTTTGGTGAACTGCGGAACTACAGTGACATGCCGAGCAAAGGCGTGATCGACGAAGCGACGACACGTCATTTGATTCACGGCTATTACGCAGCGACGAGTTATGCCGACGCGCAGATCGGTCGGGTGCTCGACGCACTCGACGAGTCCGGTCTCGCCGACAACACGATCGTGGTGTTGTGGGGTGACCATGGATGGCATCTCGGCGATCACGGGTTGTGGTGCAAGCATACGAATTACGAACAGGCCGCCCGCATTCCGGTCATCGTCGCGGTGCCCGGCGGCAGGCAAGGAGAGTCGACCGAAGCGATGATCGAGACCGTCGACATCTACCCCACACTCGCCGAACTCGCCGGCGTCACGGTTGTTAAGGCACTCGACGGGTCCAAAGCACTCGCCGGGCCAGAAGATTTCGACGGGCGCAGTTTCGCGTCGCTCGTGATGGGCGATTCCGAGACGGCCCGCGATCACGTCACGCATGTCTATCCACGCGGCGGCAAACTCGGTCGCGCTATCCGCGACCCACGCTACCGGATGGTCGAATGGAAGAAACCAGGCGATGCACCGGAGACAGCCGAGATCGAACTCTACGATTACCAACTCGATCCGTTGGAGACCGAAAACGTCGCCCAAGCCAATTCGAAGATCGTTGCCAAGATGCGTGTTATTTTGAACGAGAAAGGCGAAGCACGCCCGCAGTTTCCAAAACGCTGAGCAAATCGGGTGATTTCTTTCGGTGGAACGGGCAATCCGAATCCAATGCGTTCGTTCTGAAGTCCGCGCGTCTGTGTAGAACCCGACCGGTACGTAGCCTGACTCTTCGAGTCGGGCGTGAAGGGGGCAACAATACTCGACTCAGAGAGTCAAGCTACGCGAGTCGTTCGGCAACCGACGACGCCCAATGTCATGATCGCGAGACTGATCGCCACGATACCAACGGTAGTTTTCATCTCATTGACCCGGATCGGATTTTCCTGAAGCGTCCCGCCGATAGCAAACTCGGCGTCGACAGTGCCACCCGAAAACCCACCAAGTGGCAACTCAACTACGTGTTGGTGACCACGTCGGGTGAGTCGGCGACGTTGACCCAGACGTGGACGTGGGGCGCGCCGCGGTAGTGCCACACAAACGCGGGCCCCTCGAGACGCCAATTGTCCCAAACACCGTCTTTGCCAATGTCCCGGTCGGAGTAAAACGAGAGGCTGCACGCGTCCAAACCGCCTTGGGTCTCCAGGCACTTCATCGCCTCGTCTTGATCGCTGCGGCGATACATCTCCACGAGTAACCCGAGCACGCTCTGCAAATGCTCTTTCTGGTCCGGTGACATGTCCGTTACCGGCAACCCGGGGATGGTTTGTTTGCCTCGAAACGCGACCGATTGCTCGCGCGGCGTTTTGGCCACGAGGGCTTGTCTTTGTTGGCGTCCGTCGAGCATTTGGTACAACCGGTTCGCACCGACCGCTTGATGCCAGAACACATTATCGGTGTGCTTGGGGTTCTCGTTGAACTCAGGGGCGTGCCCATAAAAAATGGGGCCACCGAAGGCGACGTGGTCAGCCGAATCACCATCGCAACGCAGCGTCATGTGGCGTCCGGTGAGCACGAGTTCGAATTTCTCCTCACCGGGTTTGCTATTTTCGGGTTTGCCATTTTCGGGTTTGCCGAAGATCGCGATCGATTGTTCGTGACCGAATCCGCCGGCATCGTCTTCGAGTTGTTGGTAGTACCGCTCGTGCCAATCGGGATGGATGATCGATTCAAAAATATCGGTGATCAGTTCCCGCTGCTCGTCACTATAAAAATCGGTGATGATTTCCGGTTGGGTGATGTTCCAGTTGTTAGCGACGTAGGAGCGCAGCAGCCCGCGTTTGGGGTCCTGGTGATCCCAGTCGAAACAAATTTGCCCCCGTTGCTTCGCGTCGAGCGTTTCGTAAAGTCGCCCGACGAGCGACTCGGCGGCATTCGAGGACGCACTCTCGGCGCCGCAGGTGGCCGTCAACGGCAATGCGGTTGTCGCGATCGAGGCGGCGGCTGTGGATTGCAAAAAACGACGACGGTTCAAAGCATTCGGAGGATTCATGGTTGGACCCGAGCAAGTGAGGAAGGAGACGTGGCAGGAAAACGGGCACATCGTCCACGAAGCGCCGCCTGGTTCATGATACCAGCATTGCCAGGCCATGGTGAAACTCGATCATCATGTTCTTGATGCGATCCACCTTTTGCATCGTCAAGGCTGAACGGCTGCGCTCCCGGGTAGATGACCCGTCCCCCGTCAGAACTAAGTTTGCGAGATCAAGATTTTGTTTTCATGCGAACGCATAAATTTCCCCAAAACTGACCCGAGAAAAAACGAGACCCAACCGTACAGCAGCAGTGGATCATCGGCAGCGACCCGGACGTGGATCTCTCGATCAACGAAACCGTGATATCACGCAAGCATTGCCGTTTAGCGAGGGATCAGGATCGCTATTACCTCGAGGATTTAGCCAGTCGGAACGGGACGTTTCTCGGCGACAAGGATGAAAAACTGACCGGCATCAACCTGGTCCGCGACAGCGACCGGATTCAAATCGGCATCGTTTGGCATACGCTCGCCGAATTGCGAGCACTCGCCACGCCGTCACAGCCGGATGAATCGACACCACGAAAAACGCCCGCAACCCACGCCACGACCGTCACATTACCGGCAAAGCAAAAAGGATTTGATCGTGCGTTAATACTGCTCACGTCGATCGTCGCCTTGATGATCGTGGGCTTGGTCGTGACGATTATCCGCTCGTCGATGGCGAGCCGAACGGAGACGGTGGCGAGCACCGTCGAGGAGCGACCGAGCGAAACCGAAACCCGTTTTCCCAACGAGACTCCGGGAACAGCGACTCCCGAAACCGAGAGGGATCCACCCGAGTCTGCGGAAACCGAGTCTGCGGAAACCGATTCTGCGGAAACTGAGAACACGCCCACCGAAAACACGCCCACTCCGCCCAGCGAAACCGCGGGCTCGTTGTCATCCCCGAGTCCCGCGTTGACGGGGTTGAACCGTGTTCGTGATGCGATGTTTGTTTTGGTAGTGGATCAGCAGGGCAACGACGCAGTGACCCGTCGGATCGAACTGTTCAGTGCCGGGTCGCCGCGACCCGATTTCCAACCGAAACAATTCCAGCTCAGTGAGTTGTTAGGAAATTCCAATCGATCCAAAATGCGAAGGATGACTCGGTGCCGCGTTCGATCGAATCGGAAGAGGAGATGCGTCAGATGATGGAATCTCTGCCGACTCTGCGTGCCGACCAAAAACTCAGTCCGAAAGAGAAAGAGGCCAAGCGGCGATATCAATACGTCATCGAGCACTCCAGCGGGACGGCGGGGAATCCGTCGGACCTGGATTTCTTTTTGCAATTGTTCGGAATGTCAGTCGATCGCGATATCTCGCACTGACCGGAGCCGAAGATTTTCTGCAACAAAAAATACGCGAAGTCGGCATGCTCATGAAAAACCCACGCGGAGTGACGCAGATCACCAGCTCGTTTATCCCGGACACGCACGGTCGCGACGCCGACACGCTCGTCGCCTGGATGAACAGTCGTGGGATGCGCTTCGCCGCCCCGCGGACCGGTGACGAATCGGCCTACTCACGACTGTTCACGATAAAACATGAACTCCACGCACTCTTGGGCACGCCGATTCTCGAGAAGGAACTGGTGGCCACGCCGCGACCTCAATGAGGAACCCAGCCCGTCGGAAATTCTTCCGGCTCGGGGCCGCGAGGTAATGTCGGGAACCCGGACGCGGGCAATCCGAAACATCCCCCCCCACTCCCACCCCCCCGGCGGCAGACGAAGGGGCCTGGGAAACGGGCTGGGGACATCGCCATGCTAAGTTGGATCCAGGGGATGCCGGATCGGCGCCGAAGCGGCTTGATCCGGCCTACGTTGCTCCCGACATCTCATGAGGCTTGCCACATCCACAGCGTCATGCGAAACTTTCTTCCTTTGCGATTGGCCCCGATGGCTCAACCCCCTTCCCCGAAAGTGTGATGTCCGATCCCAAGTTCACGACGATCGAGCGATTGGTCAACCTGCTCGATCCCGAATCGAATCTGATTTTCAACATGACGGTGGACCAAGCGACCGAGCGAGTCGGTTCGGGGGATCCTGAGCGGGTGCGTGAAATCGACGGCCAGTTCGCGTTGGTTCACAAGCACGGACGGATCGTGCGACTGGCCCGCTCGATCGGACGACCGATGCGATATTTCCTGGCCAAACAAACCGCCGGCCCGGTCCTAATTATTGCCGAGCGAATGGACGAAATTCGCGATCATCTGAAAAAGGAAGGACTCGCCGACCAATTTCATCCCTCGTACACACGCATGGTTCCGGCTCACTATGTGACTGAACTATCGTTGGTCGGATGCCCGGATCCGAACCCGATTTACAGCCGGTTTGTGAACCATCATTCCAATGCCTTGCCCGCCGATATTGATGCGATCGGCGAAGCGTACATCGGCACGCTCGCCAATGAGATCGACGCGTGGATCGATTCGATCCCGCAGACGGACCCGATCGGTGTCCTGTTTTCAGGCGGCATCGACAGCGGCGCGGTGTTGACTCTGGCCTATCACTCGCTCTTGAAACGAGGCCAAAACGCTCAGCGACTCAAAGCGTTCACGCTCGTGGTCAGTGAGAGCGGAACCGACTTGAACCAAGCGTCCGAGTTCTTGAAAACGCTCGACATCGATTATTTACTCGAACCGATTCGAGTGGATGTTTCGAGTTTAGATTTCAAGCAAGCCATTCGCACGATCGAGGACTACAAACCGCTCGATGTGCAATCGGCAACGATGGCGATGGCGGTTTTGAAAGAAATCCGAAGCCGATATCCTGATTGGAAATATCTGCTCGATGGTGACGGCGGTGATGAAAACCTGCGGGATTATCCGATCGAAGAAAATCCGGAATTGACGATCCGCAGCGTTCTCAGCAATCCATTCTTTTATCATGAAGGATGGGGCGTCGATAAAATCAAACACTCGCAAACGTATTCGGGCGGTCAAAGTCGCGGTCACGTTCGCACCTACGCCCCGGCGGCGAAGTTCGGATTCCAGGGCTTCAGCCCGTTCGCGACTTCCAACGTGATCGAGGTGGCCGAAAAAATCCCCTTCATCGAATTGACGAATTGGGATCACGACAAACTCTACGCTCTCAAAGGTGACGTGACCCGGGCCGGCGTGCGAGCGGTCACGGGAATGACGATGCCGGTGTTTGAGAAAAACCGTTTTCAGCGAGGTGCTTTGTCGGCGAGCGATTTCGAAACGGTATTCCCAGAGTCGCCCTTGGAGTATCGCGAAGCGTTTGCGGAGATCTTTAGCGAGTGAGGACGCCGCCGACCACTCAAGAGATCCTGAGGCGGCGAGGCCCCAAGAATGAAGTTTCGCCGACGGAGCCGTATGCGTTTTTGGTCGAACCGGAACGATCCGCCGCCGGTGGAATCGTGGACGTTGCGACGATTTTCTTGACCAATCGCGAGTGTCCGTATCGTTGCCTGATGTGCGATCTCTGGAAAAACACGCTCGATGAATCGGTCCAGCCCGGCGACATCGCGAGTCAAGTCCGATACGCACTCGACCGACTGCCCAACGCCCGATCGTTGAAGCTGTACAACAGCGGCAATTTTTTCGATGCCCAGGCAATCCCCAGCCGCGACCGTCAAGAGATCGCCAAGTTGTGCGATGGTTTCGAAACCGTCGTCGTCGAGAATCATCCGAATCTTTGCAACCAACGCTGCCTTGAATTTCGAGACATGCTGGGCGGTCGATTGGAAATCGCGATGGGTTTGGAAACCGTCCACCCAGAGGTTTTGCCTCGGCTGAACAAGCAGATGACGTTGGACGATTTCCGTCGTGCCACCGAGTTTCTAGTTGACAATGACATTTCGGTTCGCGCGTTCGTTTTGCTTCGGCCACCTTATTTGAACGAGCACGAGGGGATCGATTGGGCAATCGCGTCGGTCGAGTTTGCGATGGATTGTGGTGTTGGGTGTGTTGCGGTGATCCCAACCCGATCGGGTAATGGAATGATCGAGGTTATGCAGCAACGTGGTGAATTCTCACCGCCGAGGCTGCGTTCGCTGGAAAATGTTCTGGAACGTTCGTTGGCAAACCCATCATCCTGTCGTGTTTTTGCGGATCTGTGGGATGCGAAGCAGTTTTCTTTGTGTGACGATTGCGTTTGCCAGCGGATCGAACGAATCAACACGATGAACCGAACGCAAATGATTCCGCAACCCGTCCCATGTCATTGCAACGGGGGTCAGTTTGAACGATGAGGTTGGATTCAGATATTTTGATCATCGGGTCCGGTTTCAGCGGCTGCATCACGGCGAGCGTCTTGTCGAAGCTCGGCTATCGAGTTTGCGTTGTTGATAAACTGGAACATCCTCGGTTCGCGATCGGCGAGTCATCGACGCCGTTGGCTGACCGAACGCTGCAACGCATCGCACAGTGTCATGAATTGGATTGGCTGATGCCGCTGACCGCCTACGGCGCCGCCCAAGCGATTGCTGGCGAAGTGACGGTGGGTTTGAAGCGAGGGTTTAGCTATTTTCAACATGAACACGGCAAGCCTTTTCAACCGTTCGCCGACCACTCGACGGAACTTCTTGTTGCCGCCAGCACGGACGATGCGATTTCGGATACCCACTGGTTGCGATCCACGGTCGATCACTACATCGCTCGGCAATTTTTAAGTTCGAATCCTACAAATCGTTTGATCGAGAACTTTGAAATAGAACGCATCAAACAAACCGATCGATGGGAAATGATCGGGACGCGGCGAGAGGGAGCCGCTGCCGAGACGTGGCTTCTCACCAGCCGGTTTGTGATCGACGCCAGCGGCGGGGCGATGCTGTTTGGTGACGCCACCGGGCAACGAGATATCAGTGATCGGTTGAAAACGAACACGGGCGCCGTGTTTGGTCACTTTCGTGGACTGCAAAACTGGAACGATCTTTTCGAGCAACTCGGTGGCGATGCTCACGCGCATCCTTACCGATCCGATCAAGCGGCGGTGCATCATCTGATCGACGAAGGTTGGCTTTGGCAGTTGGGGTTCGACAACGGTATCACGAGTTGCGGGATTGTCATCAACCACCTGAATCAAGCACAGGACATCGGTCTCGCCGAAGCTGCCGGTGCGATCTGGGATGCCGATGCGATTTGGCGAGTCGTTTTGGGAAAATACCCGTCACTGAGTCGTCAGTTTGCCGAAGCCGAGTTGGTGGCCCCGGAATGCTTGGTTGGAAAGCAACGTCTCCAGTATTTACGGACGCCCGCTTCGGGGACGAATTGGCTGAGTCTGCCTTCGGCGATCGGATTCGTCGATCCGTTGCATAGCACCGGCATCGCGCACACGTTGTCGGCCGTCGAGAGAATTGGCGAGTTGTTTGCGAAGTGTGATTCGCCATCGCAATTGCCATCGCACGAAAGCCTGCTTGCCTATGGCAACCAACTTCGATGCGATATTCTTTGGATCGATCAATTGGTTTCGATGTGCTATTGTGCGAGCTTTGACTTTTCGTTGTTCACCGCCGCGACGATGACTTACTTTGTCGCAGTCACCAACGCGGAACTCGATGAACGCGATGGTTTTTTGGCGAGCGGCCACGCTCCCATCCGGGCTCGTGTCGAGGCGATTTCGCACCGAATTTCGGAGTTTCGCGATGAGCGTCTGACCAAGGGCGTTTCGGACGAAAAGATTGCGGCAACGGTGCGATGGATTCGGGATCAAATGAAACCTTTCAATCACGTCGGGCTGATGGATACGGCCAAGTCGAATCTTTATCTTCATACCGCACCTGCCAAGTCCGGATATTGCGTCCGTTGATTTCTCTAAATTCTATTTACTGTGCCGATTGACCTATGAATGTTCCCTCCGAATCGGAACCCCAACCCACTCAGGAGGCACGGCCCACTCAGGAGGCACGGCCCACTTGTGAGATCCGGCAGGCCCTCCCCACCGACGCGGCGGCGATCCATGCTTTGATGCGTCCGTTCGTATCCCAGCATTTACTGCTCGCCCGCAACGAAGCCGAGATCATCGAATTGACTCGGCACGGGTTCGTCGCCATGCAAGACCAGCGTTGCTTGGGTTTTTCGGCGGTCGAAATCTATTCACCGAAACTCGCCGAGTTGCAATGCCTCGCCGTTCATCCCGAGCTTCAGCGAAGCGGCGTGGGCCGGCAATTGGTTGCCCAGTGCATCGAGCGGGCCCGCTCACTCGGAGTGATGGAAGTGCTCGCGATCAGTTCCTCGGAGGATTTCCTGCGGTCATGCGGTTTTGATTTCTCGTTACCCGATCAGAAGAAAGCGTTGTTTTATCAAATCCGTGAACGCCCCTTTGACGAACACTAAAAACGCCACCACGTTCATTCACCGCCGTCTCCTCTCATTTCAGGTTGTACGATGTCACCACTGGAATTTCTCGAAGCCGCCATTCGCACGCCGAGCCCCTCGGGGTTTGAAGAACCGATTCAAAAGCTGATCGCCGAATACCTGCAACCGCACACCGAGGAGGTTTCGATTGATATTCACGGCAACCTCACCGCGTGTGTCGGTGAGTCCGGCGCCCCCCGCCTGATGCTGGCCGGGCACTGCGATCAGATCGGTATGTTGATTTCTTATATCGACGAAGAGGGGTTTCTCTACGCCCAAACCATCGGTGGTTGGGACCCACAGCAACTCGTTGGCCAGGCGATGACGATCTGGACCGCCGGCGGTCCGGTCTCGGCCGTCATCAGCCGCAAACCGATCCACCTGCTCTCGTCCAAGGAACGCGAAGAGGTTGTTAAATTGGAAGACCTGTGGTTGGATATCGGGGCAGGAAGTGCAGGCGAGGCGGCCAAAATCGTTCGCATCGGCGATCCGGTGACGCTGGATTTGCAATACCGCCCGTTGCTGCGTGATTTCGTCAGTGGACCGGGAATGGACAACAAAACCGGAATGTGGACGGTGATTGAAACCGTTCGCCGGTGTGCCGCCGAGCGATCCAAAACCCCACTGCGATGCCAGCTTCATGGGGTCGCAACGGTGCAGGAAGAGATCGGTTTACGAGGTGCCAAGACAGCGGCGGCGCGGATCGATCCTCACGTCGCGATCGCCGTCGACGTCACGCACGCGTCGGATTGCCCGACGATTAGTAAACAACAACAGGGCGACATTCGGCTCGGCGGCGGCCCCGTGATCGTTCGTGGCCCGAACATCAATGCGAAGGTGGCGGCGAGGTTGATCGAATTGGCCGAGACAAACGGGATCGACTATCAACTCGCCGCACTCGGTCGTGCCGCGCCGAACGATTCCAACGTTTTGCAAATCTCCGGTGCAGGCGTTGCCACTGGACTCGTCGCGATCCCGAACCGCTACATGCACTCGGCTGTGGAGACCATCTCGACCTCGGACATCGAAGCGATCGCAAAACTCCTTACTCTGTTCGCTCAGAGTTTGACGAGTGAGTGTTCGTTCATTCCTGGTTAGTTGATCGTATCGGACGACAGCTCCGCTTTTCATTGGATCTAGATGCTTCACAGCGTTGCGTGCCAGAGACGCAGCGGGATCGTTGAGGTGTCGATCGCAATCGTGATTTAAAAAAATGCGGACTCTCAGGATACTCTCGGGAGACACGATCTCCGCCGCACGAAGAAGCGAAGAGCGAGCGTTTAACGAGCGGCCTGGATCAGTTCGGCGGCGCCGACGGATCGAAGGTACTCGGCGATCGTTTTCCCGAGCGAAATCGAGGCGTTCACGCGTTCATTGGCCGGGCGGTCGAGCGGCAGGGCCACCTCGGCGGATTGCTCGAGCCGCTGTTTTCCGTCGGTCGACATGACGATCGCGGTCAATCGCAACGTGATGCTGCCCGATTGAGGTGCTTCAATGGTCCCGTGTGCGGCGATCGGAGCCAGGCAACCGCCGTGCAGTTCGGCGAGCACGGTGCGTTCGGCGACGACGGCGAGTCGGGCGTGGTGATCGTCGAGCAGGTGAAGGCATTTTTCCGCAAAATCGTCGCCACTGCGGACTTCGATCCCGAGCGCCCCCTGACCGGGGGCCGGCAGCATTTCCTCGAGCGAGAAACGAACCCGCGGCAAATCGTGCATTTCCAAACGCAGCACACCGGCCTCGGCGAGCACGATCGCATCGAACTCCCCGGCGTTTAGTTTCGCCAGCCTCGTTTGCACGTTCCCTCGGATGGGCAGGATTTCGAGATCGCCACGCAGCGATTTCAGTTGGGCCATTCGCCGGGTGCTGCCGGTGCCGATTTTTGCTCCCGGTGGAAGTTCCGCGAGCGAGATGCCGGCGGTGGAAATGAGGCTATCGCAGACGGTTTCTCGGGTCGCAACGGCCGCCAAAACGAATCGCTCGTCGAGTTGAGTCGGCAGGTCTTTGAGCGAGTGAACGGCCACGTCCGCTTCGTCGTCGACGAGCGCCTGTTGAATGCGTTTGGTGAAAAGACCGATCTGCCGGGTGCCGTCGATCGGTCGCATATCGATGTCACCGACGCTGACCAACGGCACGAGTTGGGTTGCGATGCCATGGTGAGCGAGTTCGGCGGCGACATGCCGGGCCTGCCACATTGCTAACGGGCTTTCACGCGTCGCGATTCGTAGCACTCGGGCAGCGGGTTCCAGGTTCGCTGGCGAGGCGGGGGTTTGGGGTAACCCGGGGCCGTGGGGGCTTTCGTCGGGAGAGGTTGGCGAATTCAAAGCGATACGTTCGAAAGGACGGCAGATGACAGAAGAAGAATTTGGCACGGACAAACCTGATAAACTGCACAACAGGAAGGAACCAAAGACACGCCCCCCCGAATTAGAGCAATGAGCACAATTCGGTCGGAAATGCGTTCCTGGTTCTGTGTGTCCGATTTATCGTGAACAATACGTTCGGGCAGTTTAGAGCGGTCGTGCCGCGACCGAAACCTGACGCCCTCGTCCCCTTTCTCTTTTATTATTTTCCACCGTGTCATCTGATCATCATGATGCCAATCCGCCCACCGCTCTGCCTGTCGGGCCGGGTTCGGGGCGGGATTTCGTTTCCGGTTCAGATTCGGCGGCGGAATCGTCCGACGCGAGTGGTTGGTTGCCGCCGATTTCCGATTCGAGGTCGTCTTCAGGTTCGAGGTCGTCTTCCGATTCGAGATCGTCTTCCGATTCGAGATCGTCTTCGGATTCGAGGTCGTCTTCGGATTCGAGATCGTCTGCAAATTCGAGGTCGTCTGCAAATTCGAGGTCGTCTCTCGATTCGAGGCCCTCGGCATCTGGAGCGCTGACCGCGAGCGGGGGAGAGCATCGGGTGGTTTACGGCGTGGGCGGCGAATCCCCGATGGCGCCTACCCAGGCGTATCAATCCGGCGATGACTCACTTTCGATCGAGTTGGATCTCGACGACGACGAGGATTCGCCTCCGTTGCCCGAGAGCATCGGCGGCTACCTCGTCGGCAAACGACTCGGGCGGGGCGGGATGGGAGAGGTGTTTTTAGCCGAGCATCGCTCGATGGGCCGCACCGTGGCGCTAAAAATCCTGCCCGCGAAATGGCTCGGTCGTGCCGGGTCGGTGGAACGTTTTTACGAGGAAATTCGCGCCGCCTCGCGATTGATGCACCCGAATATTGTGACCGCGTTCGATGCCGGCCAGGCGGAGGGGATTCATTTCCTCGCGATGGAATTTGTCGACGGCAAAACATTGTCCCAGGTGATCCACGACGAGGGACCGATGTCGATCGGTGACGCCACCTCGGCAATCCGCCAAGCCGCCCTCGCGTTGCATCATGCCCACGCCGCCGGAATCATTCACCGCGACGTCAAACCGGGTAACCTGATGCGTTCGCACGAGGGAACGATCAAACTGCTCGATCTCGGGTTAGCTCGGTTCTCGCGGCATTGGCACAACGCGAAGGAAACCGTTGCAAACGAGAGCGGGGTTCACAGCGGCAGCAAGATCGGAGGCGGTGACTCGCCACCGCAGGACGGTGACCTGAGTTCACCGAGACGTTCGTTGCTCGGGACGCTGGCGTTTATCTCCCCGGAGCAACTCGAAAATCCCGAATCGGCGGACGCCCGCAGCGACCAGTACTCACTCGGGGCGACGCTGTTTTTCTTGCTCGTCGGACATTCTCCGTTCCCAGGGAAGATGATCGAACAGGTTTACGGGCACCGCCACGGTGAGATTCCGAACCTGATGTCGTTTCGCCAGGACGTCGATTTGACGCTCGCAAACATCGTCAACCGAATGCTGGCGAAATCGCCGGCCCAACGATACGGGTCGATGGACGAAGTGGCTCGAGCGATGGCGCCGTACGACAACGACCGCAGCACGCCCGCATGGGTGCTGGATTTTTCTCAACGCAAAATTCATGAGGAAGGTTCCACCGCCAACGACGCCAGTCGCACGACGGGCAGCACTCGCGCCAAAACGCTCAACTTGCTCGGCATCGACCTCGGGACCACTCACGCGGCGACCGCCGTGGGATTGCCCAACGGAGACGTTCAACCGGGCTGGCCGGCACTCAATGGAAATCGACCGCAGTCGTTGTTCCGAATGGCGGTGGCGGAAATTGCCAGCGGTTCGGGAACGAACACGGGCAAGGTTCTGTTCGGGCAACCCGCCTACGAATTGCGTCAGAATTACCCGCACCGAGTCTCGCATTGCCAAATGATGTATTTCGGGCGGCAAGACATGCTGCGGCAACTCGGCGGGCGGATGTGTCCGCCGGAGGTCGCGACGGCGTTGTGTCTACGGCATCTCGTCGGCAACACCCTCATGAATTTCGGCAAGGATGTTCGCCCGGACTCACCGGAATCAGCGGCGCACCGCTCCAGTGCAGCCGATGGTTCTATCGACACGGCTCTCGGGGCGATCTGGCAACGCCACGAGTCCTGGCCCGATGCGGTCGCGTTGACGGTGCCGGGGTGTTATGACCAACTGCATCGACGAGGGATCTATACTGCCGGAAAGATCGCCGGTTTACCATCGGTCCGATTAATCGATCGCGGCGTCGCGGTCGCGCGTTTTGCGTTCAACAGCGACCGATCCATTTCGGATTCACGAACCGTCTCGCTCGATCCGTCAGAGGCGAGCGCCGACACCGAAACGGTGCTCTACGTCGGCTTGACCGGTCAGGCGCTCGACGTCTGTGTGATTCGTCGAAACGGAAACCGAATCGAACAAATCGCGTCGGCGGGACATTGGCGACACAACGCGATCGTGTGGTCGGGTCGGTTGGTCGAGATGATCCAATCACGCCTCGCTCACGGCCCGAAACGCAACCTCACGGGCCCACCCGATCGCAAGCAATTGATCCACGCGGCGAAGGTTCAGATCGCCGGCGAGCGGGCGATGAATTCGCTCTTACTGTTGCCCGAAACCAAAGTGGAAATCCGGCACCAGGGGCTGACCGAGGCGGTCAACCTGACGCGAAACGAATGGCTCGCATCCTGCCAGGATCTTATCGCGTCGATCGAAGAGAGTTTGACGCTCGCCTGTGAGCGGGCGGAAATCGGTATTGGTGAGATCTCGCGGTGTTTCGTGCTCAGCCCGATCTTGCGGTTGCCAGCGATTCGCGAGCAGGTTTTTTCTGCTCTGAGTAAAGACACTTCGTTGGAGTTTTTCGATTCGACGGACGCCGCCGCCGGCGCCGCGATGTGCATGGCGTCGGAACTGCCCGGCAATCGACGTGGGATTTTGCCTGCGCAAACGCGTGTTTCGCACTCGGTAGGTTTTGTCGTCTCCGACTCCAAAGGTAAACGGAAGATCCTGCCGATCATGGCCCGCGGCACGCCCACGCCGGCGAGAACCAATCGCCAACTCGGCGGCACCGCGAAGGACGCCCACCTCACGCTCGCTCTCGTTGAATCCTCGGGCTTTCGGGACGAGGCCTGGCAGGCCCTCGGACGCCATCGTCTCATCGTCGATGCGGTCGAACAATCGCCGACTCGAAAGATCGGTTTCGAAATTGATATCAACGGTTTGCTGTCGGTGCATTTGGAGCGTCCCGACCTCGGGCGAACCGTTCGATTACCGCCGTTGCCCGAATTGTCGTTGAGCCCCGATCAGTGGGAGGATTGGCGAGAATGGGTAGAAGATCAGGCTTAGGCCGAACGGGCCGGATCACCTTTTTGTCAAAGCGTGACGCTCGTAACGATCAGGCGGAGGTTGGTTTCGCGTTTTTTCAATCGAGCACTTGTTTTCACTCAATTCTTGTTGGACGACGCACCGGAGTTGGATAGCCTAGTTGTTGTCCAAGGTTACCCGTCGCGGGAAAGCATGAGTACCTTCAGGACTTGTTCAACAACGGAGTGTGGGGAACGTTCCCCAAATCACATCAAACCGCATGTGAATAATCTCAACCGGGAAGGTGAAGGATACGATGGATATGAGCGAGACGAGTCGACCCATGATCGATGAAGTGGATCTGATGATCGACAATGCTCGATTGCGAGACGAGCTAGAACCGTATCGAGACGAATCGATCGACGATCCGACGATGCGACGGATGACGCTGCCGGTCGAGAACGAATACCTCGCGTCGATCCTGGCGTGGGAACGTGCTCCGGCACTGCCGATCCGCGATTGGTTTCAACCACCGTTGCAAATACCGGCACCCGAATCCCTTAACAACGAGACACTCTCGTCGGTGCTCCGGCAAACCATCGCACGGCTGCACTCCCAAGGGATCGTGCTGTCATGCACCGATCACTTGGACGACCGGGAATTGTATCGGGTGATCTTCCGAGACATCCTGCACTGTTGTGAAAAGAAGGTGGGCGTTCAAGGCAACCAACTCGAATGGCGCTGTGTCGAAGACAATGAAACCTGGTTGACGTATTACGCCGACGCTGTCGAACGCAGGCGGTTCCAAGAGGAGTATCAAATCGAATTGCCGAAGGCGAGGAGTCCAAGGCATCGCCGACAATTGCCTTCGTGAACTGAATTGCTGAGGCGAATGATCGTCTCGCCGAAGCGTCACCTGTGAGCGTAAAAAAAACGAGCCAGCTTCACTTCCTGATCCACTGGACTCGCCTTGTTGACTCATCAGCACTCGACCGCAACGAATCATCCATGAGACGCTGCGACACTGATGACCTAAGTAAGCTCAATACTAATCTGAAACCTAACCTTGAGAAACAAAAGCAGGCTGTCAACAAAAAAAAGGGAGTGACGAATCCATGTCTCCGAGTGCAAGCACCCGGCGTTGGCGTCTTTCCAAGACCTTCTCCCGGTGAACCGTCCACAATCATTGTGGCGTACCCATCTTCAACGCGATCCTGCGTCGGCTGATGATTCAAAAAATTAGCGAGTGGATGCCCACATTCGCTGTCGCTGGAAAGAGACCGCACGCGAGCGGCCGTAGCAGTGAAACGATGTCTTACTGGGTGAGTTTACGTTCCACGTTGTGTGGTTTACTCGATCAAAACGCATCGTTCGAACTCCGAATGGAAGAACTAGGTTCGTAAGAATAGAGAGAGGATTTTGGTGGGAGAACGCATGTGAAAAACATACCATCTTCCCTCCGCCGCCCCTCTTGAACCGTTAGTGTTGAAGCTGCCCAGAATTTGCCGTCTGCGGTCGCCTGTGTCAACAACAAAGTGGGGGATCGAATCTGCTGAAAATTTTGTCGAAGCGTTTGAGCATGAAAAAAACGGTATCTTTGCAAAAAGTTTTTTATTTTACGAAACGTTCGAAACCGGTTTCAACTTCAATCCGCCCGAGTCCACTGATCGCCATGAACGAACCCTCTTTGCCGATCACTGGTCATGATGATCCGATCCAATCGGGACGCTGGTTCGATAACCAGTACGTCGACGAGATGAAACGATTTCTAGGTCCCAACGCGTGTCGGCGTTTGGCCATTTATCGTCTCCCACCCGGATTCGTTCTGAGCGTGATCGTACCCGTTTACAACGAGTGCGATACCGTCGAAAACGTCCTCGTCCGACTTCGCGAAACGGGTTTGCCGATGCAGATCATCCTCGTTGATGACGGTTGCAATGACGGTTCGTCCGAGGTGCTCGAGCGATGTTGCGAGCGCGATGAGATTACTTTGATTCGCCACCCGCAAAATCGTGGCAAGGGAGCTGCTATTCGCAGCGGCATCGCGGCCGCGACCGGCGACGTGATCGTCATCCAAGACGCTGATATGGAGTACGATCCCGACGACCTCCGGGGACTCATTCAACCTTTACTCGAAGACTCCGCCGACGTTGTCTACGGAACGCGTTACGGTCATTGCGATCGTCAGCTTTCGCCATGGTGGCACCAAGCCGTCAACGGGTTCGTCACGACGCTCGCTAGCATTGCAATCGGACCCCGTCTGAGCGATGTCGAGACGTGTTACAAAATGTCGACGCGAGAACATTTTCGACAGATTCTTCCCGATCTGAAAGAAGACCGTTTCGGAATCGAAATTGAGTTGACGGCACGTTGGGCGAGGCTCGGATTGCGATTCACCGAACGCCCCATTCGCTATCAACATCGCTGGTATGACGAAGGCAAAAAGATCACTTGGAAAGACGGCGTCGCGGCGTTGCACTGCATCGTGAAGTACGGATTGCTGCGCCGCTAAGGAGGCTTACCAGCGTCCGGTCCAGCGGTCCGTTTGCACGATGCGGCGTGCCTCTTCGCTGATACCGTATTTTAGATTCGGTTGATTCAACTCTAAGAATACCGTGTACTTCTGATGCACCGCGTCACTGAACACCACCGGCGCGTGGGTGATCCGCAACAGGTGAACGGGAATGCCGTTCCATCGCCGCGTGAACACACCGGCGTCGAGCGCCTGCTCGGCTTTCAAACCGTAATGGTCGGCGAGGGTGGCGACGATTCGCTGCGTGTCGCCGGTGAACCCGTGCAGATTGATTCGTTGAATCGAACCGGAATGATCGAAGTAATAGGTCAACGTTCCCGCGAGATCGTCGGCCCGCGTGCCGGTGACGATGGGCACGCGAAGTCCTTCGAGTTGCAGATCGGCCAACACCGTCGAGACGCGTGAGAAGCGTTCGAGAATCAGGGTCGGTTTCAAATCGAACCGAAGCGCCTGGCGAATGTCCGCGACGTTGTTGCCGGCGAGATTCGGTTGTTCGCTCGCATCCTCGGGCATCCCACCGAGTTTCCGAGCGAGCGTGTCTTCGTAGCGATAGCGTGACGAAGAAACCGGTCGTAGCGTTTCGACTTGATGATGGGAATGAACGGGATAGCGATCGGAATGAGACGCTTGGGTTTGACCACCGAACGGGGGTTCGCCGGCGGTGTCCCACGACCTGGCAATGTTCCATGAACCGCTGCCGCCCTCGCCGCTGATTTGGCGGGTGACCGCTTCGGTCGCGTCGCGTCCCCACTGCGTCTCGTTCGCGGCATACGGAGTGCCTGCCGCGACCGCGAGAACTGCGATTTTTCCGATACGTCCGCCGATCATCCGGGTTGCTCCTCAGACTTGGTTTCCTGAAATCCGGTTTGCGAAACTCCGGTTTGTCTTAGGCATCGGCACGACGCGGGCCGGCGAACCGGGAATAATCCGTCCGCCGAAACAGCACGCACGACCCCGACAAACGCAATGAACGTTGCGATAAGAAGCGATGCCGCAGCGACAGTGCCGATCGGATCCGGTTGAGCCATTCTTTTCGATCGATCACGTCGCTGATGAACATCTGCTGGGCGACGAGAATCGATTCGTGAAGTTGTTCCGCCGTCACGGATCCGGCTTTGTTGGAAACATCGAGCGTTGCCGTCGCGTCGCTCAGGAACTCCACCTCGTACCCGAGATGGCCGGTCGGATGGCGGATCGGGAAAGCACCTTCGAAGTACTCTCGTTGAACATCAATCACAATCAGGGCACGTTTCATTGGGGAAATCCATCTTTTGGCGGAGACGGTTAGTAGGCTGTTGATTTACGGGTCCGACGCGCAAGAGAGTCAAGCACAGTGCGCACTCGCTTGCGCATCGGGCATGTATTTTGACGTTAGTCTCGTGAAAACGAGACAATCGTTTTCGATAAGTTAGCGTGACAATCATAACCCGACGCGTTAGCGAGGGAGGCAACCGGGTACCTCGCTAACGCGTTGGGTTACTAGCTCAATAGCCCGCGAACAGGGCTCGACCAGAACGAGTGGGATTATGAGCAGGCATGGGGAATTCATCCCGCATAACTCAATTAGCCGTTGGGACGTTAGCCCTGGTTGAATGCGAGAACCGTGGCTAACGCCAAAGCGGCAAATATACCGAAACATTTCTCCATACCTGTTTAGCGAGAGCGAGCGCAAACCACTTCGATGGCTTGACCGGGTCAGAAAATACGTCGCCGAGTGGACGATTCGCCGCCTCTCGGCCTGTCCCTCTCTCTTTTGGAGTTCATTGAATGAATGCCCGCATGTTTTTCGGTTTGGTTGCTTTCGGTTTCATCGTTGCCTTCTCGCCCGTCGAGGTATCGGCCCAAGACGCCGGAGTCCCGTCGTCGGGTGCCAACGGCCAGGGCACGATCGTCGAGACCGCCGTCGCCGCCGGCACGTTCCAAACGCTCGTGGCCGCCGTGCAGGCCGCTGGGTTGGTCGAAACGCTCAACGGCCCGGGGCCGTTCACCGTCTTCGCCCCGACCGACGAAGCGTTCTCGGCGCTGCCCAAGGGCACGATCGCGACCCTGCTCGAACCCGACAATCGCGACCAACTCGTCGCAATCTTGACTTACCACGTCGTCGCCGGGCGGGTCTCCAGCGGCGACGCGTTGGGGCTGTCCTCCGCCGCGACGATTGCCGGACCATCGATCGCGATTACGTTAACCGAGGGCGGGGCGAACATCAACGACGCGAGATTGATTCAAACCGACATCGCGGCATCCAACGGAGTCATCCATGTGATCGACCGCGTTTTGCTACCACCAACGCCCGCCGACAATGCTGTCGCGATGAAACCGGCCGTCGACGCTCACGGGGCGGCTCGGAGTCTCTTGACCAATGCCATCAACCGTGGTGTCCCCGCGTTCAACTCCGGCAATCACGGTCAGTGTGCCGCGATCTACATGGAGGCGCTGCAATCGGTCGCCAACATGCCAGGTTTGACCATGTCCGCGGCGATGCAAAACGAAGTCAAGGGGACGCTCCAAGCGTGCCCGCGAATGTCGAGCATGACTGACCGATCTTGGAAACTCCGAGGCCAGATTGATCGATTGATGATGGCACTCTAGCTCTTCCCGCCGAAGGCGGTTCAAGGATTCGCCGGCGGTCGAGCGAAGCGAACACCGCCGGACCGATGCGTAGAAACACGATTTTTGACCCCAGAGGGTGTCACAGCCTCCTCGGGATCTCCGCAATTCGGAAGTCTGCGCTCCCGCCTGGGGAGGCGAATACGTCGGTCAACGAAATCTGGTGGTGTTCGCTGCACTCAAACCACCGGTTCATCGCTGCGATCCTTTGAGGATTAAAAAAATGAGGAATCAGCAGTTCAGGTCCGTGTTATTGCGAGCAGGTTGCGTTTTCTTGAAGAACTTCTAAGTTATCCCAGCGGCATATTTCGAACTTTGCCACCCCGCCGTCTCCTCCCCTGATCTCTGGCTCTCGCTCTTATGATGAATCGGTTCTTGCTCACCGTCCCGTCCGCGGTCGTTTTCATTTTTTTCGCGACAGGGTCACTCGGATGTCGCCAGGAAAACGATTCAACGGCTCGTGTAACGACGAAGGAAACTACGAAGGAGTCGGACCTAGTGGCTGCGTCAGTACTCGAAACGCGATCGGATTCCCCCGAATCGGTTGCCGCGATCGAAGCGGCTGGGTTTGCCGTGACGAAAAACGCAGACGGGATCGTCATCGAAATCGGAGGCGGGAACACTCAAATCGATGACGTCCTCGCCCAACTCGAAGGCGTCCCGAATGTACAAACGCTCTCCTTGATCGGTCCGACCGTCGACGATGAGGGAATCGAGAGCCTCGAAAATTTGACGGTTTTGCGGCGGCTCGATCTGACCGGTTCGGCGATCACTGACAAAGCACTCGAAACGATCGGCAAACTGAAAAACCTCGAAGCCTTGTTCTTGCGTCGCACCGCGGTCACCGACGCAGGGCTGGCCCAACTCGCCGACCTCGACAAACTCCGCGCGATCGATCTGCGCAACACCAACATCGGCGACGCAGGGATGAAACCGCTGACTCAGCTCGATTCGTTAGTGGACATCCAGCTCGAGAAATCCAAGGTCACCGACGACGGCTTGGTGCAACTTGCCCCGATGAAACTGAAATCGCTCAACTTCAATTATTGCACCACCATCAGCGGCCCGACGATGGCGGTGCTCGGCAAAATGCCCTCGTTGGAATACTTACAAGGCGACTATTCCAAGGTCAAAGACGAGAACATGGCCGAGCTGAGAGATCTGAAAAACCTCAAACGACTTCGGTTGCGGGGATGTGACGTCACCGGCGAGGGTATCGCCCACATTGCGGGGAATTCCAGACTTTCTCGGGTCGAACTGCGTGACTCCTCGCTCGATCGGGAGGGCTTGGAAATCTTTTCAAAAATGCCTTCGATCACGTTTCTCGACATGAGCGAATGCCGTTTGGCAAAATCCGAAGACATCGCGTTGCTGGGCAAACTGACCGGTTTGACCTACCTCGGGCTGTGGGAAACCAACACCGATGACGAGACCATCGCGGCCTTGGCCGGGCTGACCAATCTGCAAGAACTCAACCTCAAATCGGCGACCGTCGGCGATGAGTCGTTACCTGCCTTGTTGCAGTTGAAGAGTTTGCAACGGTTGAACGTCGCTGGGACCTTGTTCACCGACGAAGGTTTCCTGCAACTCGGGTCGTTGCCGAATTTGAAGTACCTCAACGTTGCCAACACGAGCATTAGTTTCGACACGATTGACGAATTGACCGAAGCCCACGAAGATCTCGAAATCGTCGAATTTGAAAACTAAGCGACAGCGAATCAAGTGACAGCGAATCAGTGACAGCGAATCAGTGACAGCGAATCAAGTGCTCGCGTCGTGGACGAGGCAACGAGTCCTGTGGGAATGGACGTCGTAGCCTCGTCCACGACGTCAAGAGTTTCGAAGCGACTTCAAACGAGAGTCTTGACGACTTCCGCTACGAATGATCGCATTCCCCCGTCCATTTCCCCCCTCTTCTTTTTGACCTCCATGCACCGCATTCTTGTTCTCGACGATATCGCCCAAGAGGGCATTGATCTGCTCGATTCCACCCCGGGAATCGAGTACGAAGTCCGCACGAAACTCAAAGGCGACGACCTACGCCAATCGCTCAACGAGTTCGACGGTGCGATTCTCCGCAGCGGCGTGACGATCACTGCCGAATCGCTCGAAGGCAACACGCGGATGCGGGCGCTCGTGCGGGCCGGCGTCGGGACAGACAACATTGACAAAGTGGCGGCAACACGTCGGGGCATCGTGGTGATGAACACACCCGCCGGCAATACCGTTTCAACGGCAGAACACACGTTTGCCATGCTGCTCGCCCTGAGCCGCAACATTGCCCCGGCCCACCGCAGTCTCGCCGAAGGCCGTTGGGATCGTAAAGCTTACATGGGCAACCAAGTCGCCGGGAAAACTCTCGGTATCGTCGGCATGGGGCGCATCGGTCGCGAAGTCGCTTCGAGGGCGCGGGCGTTCGACATGGACGTGATCGCGTTTGATCCGTTCTTGACCGATGACCAAGCCGAGTCGCTGATGGTTCGCCGCGTCGAAACCGTTGATGAGATGCTGCCGCTGATCGATTATCTAACCGTCCACACGCCCTTGACGCCGGAGACGAAAGGCCTGATCGGGAGGGCTGAACTCGACAAAGTCAAACCGGGCTTACGCGTCATCAACGTCGCCCGAGGCGGCATCTATGACCACGACGCGCTGGTCGAAGGACTCAAAAATGGAAAACTCGGCGGCGTCGCTCTGGACGTCTACGAAAACGAACCGTGTACGGACAGCCCGCTGTTCCAAATGGAGGGCACGTGTTGCACGCCGCACCTTGGCGCCAGCACCGAGGAGGCCCAAACGCAAGTCGCGGTCGAAGGCATCCATCTGCTCATCAATTACTTGAAAACCGGCGAGATCCGGCACAGTGTCAACGTTGCCTCCCTCGATCCGAAAACGCTTGACGAACTTCGCAGTTACCTCAACATCGCCCACCGACTCGGGCTGCTTGTGCATCAATGGCACGGCGGCGGGATCGATCAGGTCCGTTTGGTCTACCGTGGCGCCGTCGCGAGCAAAGACACGCGTGTGCTCAACAACGCGTTCTGCGCCGGACTACTCGAACGGGTCGTCGAGGATGTCAACGTGATCAATTCGGAAATGCTGTTGAGAGAGCGTGGTATCGAATTGAGCGTCGAACACAACAGCGAGCAGGGCGCGTTCACCAGCAGCATCACGGTGGAAGTTTCCGGTGGCGGGAAAACCGTCAGCGCCGGTGGTGCCGTGCTCGGGCATGAAATGCCGCGTCTGATTCTGCTCGACGGTTACCGGCTCGAATCGTTCCTCGACGGGCGTTTGTTCGTGTTCTCGCACCGGGACGTCCCCGGCATGATCGGAAGCGTCGGCACCGTGTTCGGCAAAAACGGAATCAACATCGCCCAAATGGCTGTCGGTCGGGAAGGCAACACCCCCGGTGGCGATGCGATCGGCGTGTTGAGCGTGGACGGCGACGTGCCCGAAGCGGTGATGAACGAATTGCTCAGCATCGACGCGATCACGCAAGCCAAGATCATTGATTTGCCAGCCGCCGGCGATCTGCCGAGTTGGCTGAGATGAACGCTCAGTGAGCCGACGGCGCTAGCGGGCTGTTGATTTAGTCGCTTTCATTGCGTTAACGGATCGATAGTAACCCGGCACTTTGGCGAGGGATCGATTTCTATCCCTCGCTAACGCGTCGGGCTTGTAAATCGACAGCCCGCTAGCGGCGGGCCTCACGATGGTATCCACAATCGACTTCGAATGCTTCCACTCCTCCCTTTTTCCGCGATTCGCTACAATCTCGATCACGTCAGTTCATTATCCGACGTGATCGCGGCTCAGAGCGAACTCGATGGACAGGAGGACGATGACTCGGCAGTCGATCGGTTGTACAAAAAACACCCTGCCAACGTCGTGCGATTGATCGCCAATCGAGAGGAACCCGGAGATGAACCGGGGGATCGGTTCGAACGTGCGGGCGAGTTCGTCGAGCAATGGATCGACGAGGGCGTGCTGCGGCGTGATGACGATGCCGGGTTCGACATTTATTGTCAAATCGAAGGCGAATCGCGGCGAACCGGTATCATCGGTTTGATTCGAATCACGGACCCGGTACCGACGCAGGACGAAATCCCGAGCGACGAGAATTCCGTTTCACGCTGGGTCGAGGCGACCGGAATGTTCGCTCGGCCGGCTATCTCGCTGTGCCGCGATTTGTCGTTGGTTGATCTTAACGCCTTGCTCCTTCGAGCGAATTCGGTCGCGACCGCCACGGATCATCGCGGACGAACCCATCAAATGCACCGCTGTTCCGATCCGGAATCCGTCGCCGCGATCCACGAGATGTTGTCCTTCAGGAAGCCGACACGGTTGGGACAAGAACCAGGTTATCAGGCCGCTCACGATTATCGAGACTCGCTCGCGAGGGCCCAAGGCGGGTTGTCAGACGACCATCCGGCGAATTTCTTGCTAACCTGGTGGGTCGATGAGGACGTGTTTTGTCGAGATTCGAGGGGAAATCGACCGTTCGAAGATTGTCCCTTCGGGATGCTGTTTCACTGCGTCGCGTCGCACATTGGAATCGACCCAATCGCCTTGACCGACTAAATTGGTATTGCAAGATAAGTTCAGAATGCCGAGTCTAAGTAGACTCGGGTAATTCATGGCGTAGCAACCCCATTAGCCGTTTGGGCATTAGCGCCGGTTCAACGTGAGAACCGTGGCTAACCAAAACCGCTAAAACACCGAAAAACCTTCCCGAACCCGCTTAGCCTGCCGATTTCGCCCGCTTTTTTCAGCCCCGTTTGCCCAAGACGATTCGCATGTCGACCTCCGAAGTCACCACCGAAGTCACCACCGACGAACCGCTGCCCCAAAGCAAATCCGTTTCACCGGGTTCCGTTTCACCGGGTTCCGTTTCACCAGGCGATCGGTCGGCGGCTCAATACAACCCGATGGGCGACGAATTATTGTACAAGGATGAGGCCGGAGAGGACACTTTCGCCGGTCACGATCCGCAGCGGATCCCCCGTCCCGAAGGGACTGAACCGCGACAGATCATGTGGGAATACGTCGCCGTGTTGACGATCGTGCATCTCGTCGCGTTGCTTGCGTTCATCCCCGGCCTGTTCGGGTATCTGTTCACCTGGCCAGCCCTGATCGCCGCCGTCGCCGGGCATTTCATATTCGGCATGATGGGCATCACAATTGGTTACCACCGCTTGCTAACCCACCGTGGGTTCACCTGCCCGAAATGGCTTGAACACACGCTCGCGATTTTGGGCATGTGCAATTTGCAAGACAGCCCCGCGCGATGGGTAGCGATTCACCGCATGCACCATCAACACTCCGACCACCAACCCGATCCGCACTCGCCACTGGCGAGTTTCCTTTGGGGCCACATGGGATGGGTCGTCTGCCGGCACCGCGATTTGGACCGGACGAGTCGTTACGAACGCTACGTGCGCGATCTGCTACGCGATCCGTTCTACCTCAAACTCGAACGCAAGGACGGCTGGTTCTTCGTCTTTCTCGCTCACGGCATTGCGTTGTCGCTCGTCGGTGGCGTGATCGGATTGGCGATCAGTGGCGGTGATTGGTCGATCGCGTTGCAGCACTACCTGAGCTGGACGGTATGGGCGGTCGCTGTCCGAACCGTGTTCGTATTGCACGGAACCTGGTCGGTCAATTCACTCGGGCACGTGTTCGGATATCGCAATTACGAAACCCGCGATCACAGCACCAACAATTGGTTAGTCGCTCTGATCAGTCACGGCGAGGGCTGGCACAACAATCACCACGCCGCCCCCCGCGCCGCCCGGCACGGACACAAATGGTACGAGTTCGATTTGTCATGGGGCGTGATCCGATTTTTCGAAATGATCGGTTTGGCCAAAAACGTACAACGTCCCAAAGCGGTCAGCGTGGCGGGCAAGACCATCGATTAACGCTCTCACGATGACGCGTAGTGTTTCAACGACGGGTCGGCCACCGGTCGGTCACCGACCACTCGATCGGCCAACGCGTCGTTGCTTTCGATGGGATCAGTCTCTGCGGTGATGCGATACAGACCGACCAAGCACGCCAGCGAGACGAACAGCGCACACGCCGTCCAAATCGGGTCGTACTGCGGCCCGCCATTAACCGAATCGATCGTGATTAGGTTTTGCATCCCCGGTAATTTCAATTCCGCGATCCGCCCGAGCGACACCGACAACGCGTTGTTGCCGAAGTGAATCAGGATGCCGGGCAGAACACTGCCGGTGCGAAGAGCGATCCAACCGAGCAGGATGCCCATGAACGTGGCCGAAATCGATTGCTGCAACACGCCGTGCGAAATCCCGAACATGAACGCCGTCACCAACACCGCCCTCACCGGGCTGTTGTTACGCAGCAATCCCCCGAAGATGAAACCACGGAAAGCGAGCTCTTCACAAATCGAGGGGACCACCGCCATCAACAACACCACCGACAACCAAGGTGCCGAGGCGATGTGATCACCGAAAGGTCGCATCGCTTCAATGGCCTGAGGGCTGAGCGGGTAGAGTTCCCCGATCATCATCGCGAGCTGCATGTAGAGCGGATGCAGCATCACGGCGAGCACGGACACCAACGCCCAGACTCGCATGTTCACGCTCGTCAACCTCAAACTCGTGCGAAGCGACGTGGTCATCATCATCGCAATCAATAACGTCGGTGCGAGGATCAATCCGAACTGTGGCAGGAACACGAGTTTCGAGATCCCGCCGAATGTGTCGGGCATCTCCGTCACGGCGAGTTTTCCAAAGAACAACGCGACGAGAATCACCATCCCGCAACCGTACGCGACCGTCGGTGTCGCGGCCCGTTGCCGGTCACGCCACAGATGGCGCATCCACGCACCGAGTTCCCATTGGTCGCCGTCGCCGAACAGTACCGATTCGGATTCGAATTGACGTTTCGCCCATCGCGTTGCCAAGTACAAACACGCTCCGGTCACGAACGCGACCATTGGAAAATACGTCAGCGCCTCGAGATGTTTCCCTTCGACGAGGCTGCGAACCAATAAAAACATGCCCGTCACTGGGATCACACTGGTGCCGATGTTCAGCGTCGTGCCCGGCAACATCGGTAACAATACCAACGGCAACGTGACCATCATTAACGGCATTAAATAATACTGACCTTCCTTGCTACTGCGTGCCATTGCGGCGACGGCGAGTGCGAGGGCACTGAACAATGCCGACAACGGCACGAGCGCCACGAGCAACCACAGCATCGGGACCAAGGGCGGCGCCCCCATCGAGGCCCCCGCCGGTCCGACACCAATTTGTTTGAATACGAACGAACTGGTCACCAACATCGAGGACGCGTTCAAGATCGCTGTTAGCATACTGAACGACATGACCGCACCGAGTTTGCCCCAAACGATTTCCCCACGCAGGGCCGGGCTGCACAACAACGTCTCCAACGTGCCGCGTTCCTTCTCGCCAGCGACGAGGTCGATCGCCGGGTAGAACGCACCCGTCATCGCCCACACGAGCATGATGAAGGGCAGCAGTTTGCTCCAAAACGCGGCTTCGCGAGTCCGTTCCGGAGCGATGTCACAACCCTTGATTTGGAACGGATCGAGCACCGATAATTCCACGCCCGCGTCGGACAATCGACTGCGCACCCACGTCCCACGCCAACGGTTCAAAATCGAAACCATGCGGTCTTTCGCGATCATCGATTGATCCGAGCCGACGTTATAAAACACGCCGATCGAGGCGACATCCGTCTCAACGTCGCCTGTTTGCAAATTCATGATATTCGCGGCATTGCCGCCGAGCGGTTGCTCGATGAACCCGCCGAGCGGTTGCTCGATGAACCCGCCGAGCGGTTGCTCGATGAACCCGCCGAGCGGTTGCTCGATGCAAACGACGCAGTCGTACACTTGATCGCGAACCCACGCTTGCGCCTGCGACGGTAGATCTCCCGAACGCCCCAATTCACTCGCCCGATAGGCGTGCACGTCAATGTTTGACCCCGAGTCCCACAATTCGGTCGGGAATTGATAGTTCTCGGTTCGCTCTCCTCGTAGAGATTCGTTTCCGGTTGACGCCAAATCGGAATCCTGAGATTCCTCGTCGACGACCAACAGCGGTGAAACGAACCCGCGCGAACCGGCGCTTGCATCCGTGTCGGTCACGTGCTCAATGCCGACCACACAAACCGAAATGGTATGTTGACGTGTGAACTGGGCGATCTGCAACAACAGCATTCCGACCACCGGGTACAGCAGCATCGGCAACACTGCGATCGTGAACAGCGTCCGCCGGTCACGTAATTGATCGCGCATCTCGCGGGTATAGATCAACGCGATCGCGCTGAGGCGGGGACGTCCAGCTCGCATCGCAGTCCGGCGTTTTGTTTTGGATGACTCGCTCATTGCACGACCTCCATTTCATTTCCGTCGTTGGTGTGGATGTCGTCCTCGTGTGAACTCAACAACGAGAAAAACAGCTCTTCGAAATCAACTTGGTTGTGTCGACCGGTCAACTCCGCCATCGTTCCTGAATCGAGGATCCGACCCTGGTGCATGATCGCAATCCGATCGCACAACCGTTCGACCTCGCTCATGATGTGAGTTGAGAAAATCAAGCATTTGCCCGCCTCACGCAGTTCTCGGATCACGCCGAGCAGATTGCGGGCGACGAGCACGTCGAGGCCCAACGTCGCCTCATCGAAAATCAAAACCGGCGGATCGTGAACGAGAGCACGTGCGATCGACACCTTTTGTCGCATCCCGGTCGACATTTTGCCGCCAGGAACGTCACGGAATTCGTTCATGCGAAGTTGTTCGAACAGTTTATCGAGCCGTTCGTTCAGAGTAGCGCTCGTCATGCCATGCAACCGACCAAAGTACTCGACCATTTCCCACGCCGTCATCCGGTCGTAGATCCCTGTGTTGTTACTGACGAAACCGATCCGCCGTCGCACCTCGGCGGGTTCATGAGCGACGTCATAACCATCAATGGTGGCGATCCCGGAACTCGGACGCAGCACCGTCGAGAGGATTCGCAGCACCGTGGTTTTGCCAGCCCCGTTGGGACCGAGCAGACCAAAGATTTCACCCGGGCGAACCGTAAAACTCACTCGATCGACCGCCCGAAATCGACCGCGCCGGAGGTCTTCGTAAGTTTTCGTCAGATGTTGTACTTGAATCATAAATGCCAGCGGTGCTTGCGAGGCGACGGACGTTCCGACGCATTCGCAGAGACCGCAACACGCCTTACGAAACGGTAAGTCGCAAACGACGACAATCCAAACGATGTTGGCGTTCCCCGCTCACACCGTCGCCTCCCCACGGCCAAACGTCGGGGTTGTACGCATTGAGCAGAATAGACCGGGTCCGAATTTCAGCTCGGCGAATCACCGCCGGAGCAATGACTCAACGACCTTCGTGCATGATGCGAAAGGCAAGGAGACTTTGAAATGTTGGAAAAAGCAGACTCGACGATCGCGGACAGACCTAAGCAAATCTACGAAAACCGTTTGCGAGCAAATTGAGAAGCGTTTCATCAAAACAGCTTCGTCGCAATCGAGCCCGACTCCGGAAATTATTTTATCGCGACGACCCCGAGTGGAGCAATCCGGAAATCGGGGAAACCAAGGTGGCAGTGTTGTCCTCCGCACGTCCTGGGCGTCGCCGCGACTTGACCTTTCCTGGTACCTCTCTTCGCGGTGAGGATCAGCACAATTACCACACGTAAGCGACAGCGAGACAATGAGACGCGCTGAATGGTAGTGGACGAGGCGACGAGTCCCTGTGGTTGCCGGAGTGGATGGACTCCTAGCCTCGTCACCTACGCCAGGGATTGCTTCGCTGTCGCTAAGCACTTTGCGAACGCACGATCAAAGAGGATAAAAAAAGCTCATTCGCTAGAGAGAGCCTGTGTCTTTACGCAGCCGAATTCGGCTGTCCTCAACAATTCGGTTTTCCGTGTCAACCGAGTAAATCGCGCGAAGCGGGCCGCTATCGAATTTGTTTTCCAGGCATGACTGCAGTGTCCAACGAGATTGGTGCCTGAGTAGGGATGCTGGTCGACTACGTAAGCCGGAAGAAACGCAGTCGAGCTCTGCAGAGGTGCCACTCGACAAGGGAGATCTCGGTCGCCAGCGTCTTCCTGCAAAAGCGATCCGCCAAGGTTGCCGACGGTGCTCGGCGGATTTCGGTTCGCCGAAGACGACTTTTTATCAAATCATTGGACACGGGAGCCATGCCTTGAAAAACCTCGATCCCGGGGTCGGCGCACGCTTCCGTCGGATGAACCCGTTTCTGGCGAACATCCCCAGCCGGGTGCCGGCGTTGTCAACGAATTCCACGGCATCCTTCGATGCCATCAATTGTTGGATTTGCTCGTCGGTTGCAATGATTTTGACCACTTGATTGCTCCTTCGTACCGGAATTGAAAAAACTACTCTGATCGAGTTCGGGTTGCAATCTGCTACGTCCGCCGCTGAAATGACGTGCCTGGTTTGTCAAACGACTTACAGTTTGACCTTCGGCGGTTTCGAGTCATCGCCGAACTCTTTCGTTTGCTCTTCGAGCATCGGTGGGAAGCCGTTCAGATTTCGCCAAATTTCGAACCACAATGGGACCTGCTCTAACAACACCCATCCGTTGGCGAGGACGCCTTGGCGGAGGAATCGATCCTCCGGCCAATCGCTCTCGTCTTCGGGTTGGACGAGCACTCGGAATTTGCCTTTGCCGTTGTCCGTCGCGTCGACCGAAACAACTTGCCCGGCAAACGTACCGACCGCGACACTGGGCCAACCGGCAAACTGAACGGCGGGCCAGCCTTCGAACTGCAACCGCACATGACGCCCGGTACTGACCAAGGGCGCGTCGTTGCCGTCGAGCCAAACTTCCACGGCGAGGTCGGCGGTGTCGGGCACGATCACGCAAATCGGGTCACCTTCCTTCAGCATCGCACTGCCTTGGTTTGGCATGATCTGCGTGAGGACACCGTCGAAGGGGGCCAGAATCGTCTGTTCGCCCTGACGTGCCTGTTTGCTTTCGGTGCTGAGTAGTTCTTTGGCCGCTTTATTGAGTTCCGAGGACGACTTGGCAATGTCACCCTCGGCCTTGTTGACATCACCCCGCGCCTTATCACGCAACGATTCGGCGTATTCGACCTCCGCTTGCGCTTTCGCTTCTTTGCCGATCCGCTCTTCCCGTTTCTCCAAAAGGGCCGCTTTGGCGGAACTCACATCGGCGATCGCTTGCTTGACCTTCGCCTCGGCCTCATCGTTTTTCCGCTCGGCCTCCTGGAATTTGAGCTCCGACGCGATTTTTTCGTTGTACAACGTTTTTTGACGCCGGTAGTCGGCCTTGGCTGCAACCAGCGTTGCCCTCACCTCCTCCAGCTTTTGTTCCTGGGACTCGACCTTGAACTCGGCATCATTGATGCCCGCCTCAGCCGCTGCAATGACCTGTTCCTTCACGTTCATGTAGGATTGAACCTGGGCATCGATCGTCGCTTCCATCGCTTTGGCGTTGAGCAGGCTGGCCCTGCCCTGGGCGACCACGTTCTCGAGGTTTCTGATTTGGTCGGTAACGGCATCGAGTTCCGATCCCAGACGTCCGAGGAACATTTCGTCGAGATCGCGGATCTCGACAATCACATCGCCCTTCTTGACGTGGGCATTCTCAAAAATACCCTCGCCGAACGACTCGATGCGTCCTTTGATCGGCGACTGGATCGTCTGGGGTCGGTCCCGAGGTTTGAATGCGATCACGCTGCCGGTGCCGCGGACGGATTGCTGCCAGGGAGCGATCAAAACGACGAAGAATCCGGCCACGATCAGAAACGCGAGCGTGCGTCCGATCAATCGAGCCCGGCGCGAGGAGCGAGCGAGTTTGAGCGAAGGCATCGCCCGCTCGTCGTAGGCCTCGGGCAAAATCATCGTGTAGCGGCGCTTAGCCGAGCGTTGCGAATCGACCTTCGCTTCGTCGCCGGTCGTTGGCGGCAACTCGACGGGCGAGTCCAATCCGGGCGGTGTTAAATCGGTGGAGATGCTCATGCGTTCGGCCTCGAAGATGCGTCGATGGTCGTGGGAAAGCTGCGTATTTCGCGAACGGTGCCGCTGGGCAGATCGATGATCTGGTGGCATCGCTCGGCGATCCAACGCCTACCGGTGGTGATAATAATCGTCCAATCTCGATTTTCGTCCAACAGATAGTCTAAGACACGCTCGGCCTCGTCGTCACTGAGTGAATCGAGCACTCCGTCGATTAAAAACAACTTCGGTGTGGCCGCGATTCCCCGAGCGAGTGTCATCAAACGGACTTGGTTCGGTGCCAATGGCGACCCGCTGCTGGTCAGATGCGTTTGCAATCCCTCCGGCATCGCGTTGATCAAACTCCCGATCCCGACCGCCTGCAACGCCTCCTCCACCTCGGTGCCGCACACGTCCGTACGTTGGACGTGGACGTTTTCTTCGATGCTAGCCGAGAAAACCTCGAAATCGCGGATCAGTTCGACCGTGCTCCAATAGTCGTCCGATTGGTAATCGCTCGGCGGAATCCCGTTGACGGTTAAATTACCGCCTCCCGGACGGCGAACGCCGTAAATCAAATCCAACAGCGTCGATTTACCGGCCCCCGAATTTCCGAAGATGGCGGTCGACGATCCGGCCGGGATGGATGCGGTGATTGGCGCGAACGAGTGTTTTTGTTTCGGCCGGGTGTACGACAGCTTCTCCATTTCAATGACCTTCGGAACATCCGTGCTGCTCTGCAAAATACTGCCCGGACGGGCCGTCGGCAGATCGAACAGGTACCCGAGTTTGTCGACCGAGGCGAGCAAATCGTAGAAACTCTCAAAATGCTTGCCCATTTTCGCAAACGCGCCAACAATGATCGCTACGATCAGTTCGGCGGCAACCAATTGCCCGAGCGTCAACTGTCGATCGATTACGAGGTAACCGCCCAATCCCAGCAACACCGTGCTGGCAAACGCCTGCAATCCGAGGGCGAACAAAACCTGCCGGAACATGATCCGAAAGTGCTTTCGCCGATTGACGAGATAATCGTGAACCAACCGATCCGCACGGCTGGCCGATAACCGTTTTCCGCACGCCGAGTGGAACGTCGTCTGACAGCGAGCGACGTCCTCCAACCAAGCCGCCATGTAGTACTTGCTCTTGGATTCCAGCATCGCGGAAGCCACCGCACCGCGTCCGAGCACCACGATCATGAACGTGATCGCCGCGAGCAACAGAATGTCAAAACCGAGCAAAGCCGGGTGATAGAACCCGAGCACCGCCATCCCCGTGGCCGCACTCGTCACCAACGCGATGCCGTCGAGCAGCAACGACGCCGACGTTTTCTGCACCGTCACCACGTCAAAAAAACGGTTCGTCAATTCCGGCAAAAATTTGCCCTCAGTCGCCTCGATCGACACGCGAGGCAAACGGTGGGCCAGGTCGCCGGCGATTCGGGCAAACAACCGTACTTGGATGATCTCGACGATGTAGGTCTGCAACGCACGAATCGCCGCTGAAAAACCCAGGAAGAAGAACAAAATCAGCGCCAACACCACAACCGGTTGCATGAACCGACCGAACGCCACCGTGTTGACCAACGTCTCGACCGCGATCGGTGTCGCCAACGTAAAAATACCGACCACGAACGCGAATACCAGCACCAACCAAATGTCCGACCATTCCGGACGCAGTAAATGCCTCAACCGCGTCAACGGAACCATGTGCTCGGCCGGCGAACTGTGCGTGGCATGGGCCGAATTGTCACGCCAATCAAACGCGATGCAGCGAATCCGTTCATCCTCGGTGATCAACGCCAGTCGTTGACGCAGAGCCAGGTTCGATTTCGTCGTCGTCTCTTCGCTCGAGCCCGACTCCCAAACGTGGATCCGAGATTTCGAATCCTGACGGACCAACAACCACTGCGATTGGGATGCCCCACCCGACGAATTCGTCGATTCGCCGGATCGATTCCCAGGATCGAACATCACCACGTCGGCGCTCTCGCGGACCAAACGGATGACTTGATCGACCGAGCAATCCAACACCGATGGTCGCAACTGCAGCGAGGACGTGGCGTCGGAGAAAACCTGCCACCAATCCTCCGGTAAGGTCGATTCCCGGTTCTCTAGACGCAAATGGAAAACGCGTTGAATCGTCGTGCGTTCCATCTTGACCCGGTCGCGAACCAGGAAATCGAGTGCTGCCGCACCCTCGCTCGCCAGCCGACGCTGGACCGCAGCGGGCGAACTCGGTTCGTTGAAGGAATTACTCATGGAACGTCAGCCCTGTCTTTGTTTTCACGAAACGCGAGTCGTGGATTATACGGCATAATTTACTCTTATGCATCGGTTTTGCAAGCGGTTTTCGATCATCAAAAGGCGCCCACGTCACTCAAATCCCGAGCTAACCCAACCGTCACAACGGCAACCATCGGTACCATACGCACGACCGGTCCCGTACGTGCATCCCTGCCGAGCAAATCAAGCATTGCATTGCGTGGCCTTGGGTTTTGCTGCCGAAACCAATCCTACGGATGAGAACGATTGTTCCCGACGGAGGGAGCCATCTCAATCGAACGGGGAACCTGATTATTCACGGTTGGAAAGCGATGCCAGTCAATAGGCGAAAATGGATCTTGGGAGTCGGTTGCCTCGTTGCCAGCGGCTGCGCGTCCACCGACGCTACCAACCGGATGGCGCGGATGTTCACCGGTCGTCAGGCGGCGACGAGCGATGTCGCGATCCAAGCGGATGCGTCCATCGACGCGTCGGGTACGGAGAGTGCCTCCCCAGCGGACGGTTCCGACGTGTTCCGATTGGCCGCCATTCGAACCGACGAGGAATTGCCGCCCCAGATCGGGGTCGAGGAATTGCTACCGCAGCCAAGTGCTGAGGAACTGCCGCTCGGTCAATCGGAGCTGAATTCGCCTCAAGACCCCAAATCCCGCAAGCAGACCGCCGCTGCCGAAACCGCGACCGATGACGCACGCGATCTCGATTCGAAGGACAAGGACGCCGACAAGAAAGACGCCGACACGAAATCGACCGACGACGATGATTCCGAGAAAGACGAATCGGATGAAGACACCGATGACGAAGATTCCGGCGAAGATTCCGAAGACGATGAACTCTTGAGACTGCTCTCGGCGCCGCGTTTGGCCGGCCTGGGCGACCAAACCGACGGTTTGCCGTTGCAGCAGGTCATCGCTTCGGTCCAAGGTTTTTTCCCGCTGCTCGAGATCGCGTTACTCGAGCGTGACCGGACCGCCGGCGACCAACTCGCCGCCTGGGGCGAGTTCGACACCAAACTGAAAGCCCGCACCGAAAACCAATCGCTCGGTTTCTACGAGAATTATCAGCACGGCGCCGGTGTCGTCCAACCGCTGTACCGGGGTGGTGAAGTCTACGGCGGATACCGAACCGGTCGTGGCGTGTTCGAGCCCTGGTACCAGGAACGCCAAACCAACGAAGGCGGCGAATTCAAAGCCGGTTTCCAAGTCCCGTTGATGCGAGACAAAGCCATCGACGCCCGGCGTGCGGACCTTTGGCGAGCCACCTACGACCGGCAACTCGCCGAACCGATCATTCGCATCGAGGTCATCAACGCGATCCGCGAAGCCTCGATCACGTACTGGTTCTGGGTCGCCGCCGGACAACAGGTCCAAATCGGTGAGGCCGCATTGCAATTCGCCGCGCGCCGCAACAGTCAGGTTTCCCGACGCGTCGAGGAAGGCGATCTCGGCCCTCCAGCGCTCACGGATAACCGACGGGCCATCCTGGAACGTGAAAGCAAGCTGATCGATCTGCAACGCAAGCGGATTCAAACCGCCATCAAACTCTCGTTGTTTTTACGCGACCCAACGACGGCACCACGGATCCCCGACGAATCGGAATTGCCGGCGTTCCCGGAAATCGCCGCGTACGATGTCTCGCAACTGCAATCGGATATCGCGTACGCGACTCGCATGCGCCCCGAACTCGTCGCCCTCGACACGGAACTGCGCCGCGTCCAAGTCGACTTCGCCGAGGCACGCAACGAAACACTCCCGATCCTCGACGCGTTCTCGAACGTCTCCCAAGATCTGGGGGAACCGACCAGCGACAAACGCGATAAATCCGAACTCGAATGGGAAATCGGTTTGGAATTCGAGCTGCCCGTCCAACAACGCAAGGGCTTCGGCAAGATGCGTTCGGCACGTGCGAAGATGGGTCAGATTGAAAACAAACGTCAGTTCGCGGTCGAAAAAATCTCCACCGAGGTCGCCAGCGCCACCGCTGCGCTGGACGCCGCGTATCGCCGCGTCGATCAGATTACCCAAGCGGTCGAGGCGGCCGAAGAACTCGCCCAGGTCGAGCGGACGAAATTCAAGCTAGGCGAAAGCGATCTGCTCGCAGTTTTCCTGCGCGAGCAAATCGCGATCGAAGCGGCCAGCGAACTGGTCTTCGCGAAACTCGAATACTTCATCGCCCGAGCCGACTACACCGCCGCGCTCGCTTACGAGTTCCCGGTCATGTTCACCGCCGAAGGTGTCGCCGCAGCCCCGTAGTGCAGGCTGCTCGCTTGCCAGTCCTTGCAACATTCGGATCGAAACCGAATTTGTGTTAGATTGAGTCACCCACCCAATTTGCTTCACTCATTCGAGACTGCCCCTTGAACGCCGGCCCGACCACGACGTCCCCCAAAACCACCACACCGCTCGACCCCGAATTTCTCTCTCGGCTCAGCCCCGAGCCCGCCAAACGGATCGACGAGATTGTGGCCCACTATCGGCGACACCGCCGTCCGGTGGAATTGTTCGAGGCACTCAAAATGAAGAGCCGGTTGCGATTCGGGTTACCGATGATCGCCCCGCCGGATGAATCGCTCGGGATGCAATCACCGCGTGAAATCGAAATCCAACGCGGACTCGAAGAGGGACTGCTCGACGCCTGTCGCCAAGCCGGCGGGATGTTGATCGAGGACGGCAAAATCGGCGAAGGATGGATGTACCTCCGACCCGTCGGTGACTCCACGCTCGTCCGCCGATTACTCGAAAATGTCGAGATCAACGACGACAACTACGACGAAATGTTGCACGTGTTGTTGCACGAAGGCGTCGATCTGCGGCGTGGATACGCCTCCTTGATCGAACGGCAAGGCACCTGCAATTCGATCACGATCTACGATTCCACGATCGCCGGCCGATCGCGGGAAGATCGCAAAATCGCCGCCCAATGCCTGCTTGAACATCTCTACGACGAACTCGACAATCGCGTGCGAGACGATTTCTCCAATCGCGCCGCTGACAACAATGTCGACGCAGAAACCCGCCGGCGAGACCACGAATCCGCGTCCCTGGCCGACCTCGTCACTCGGCACACCTGGATCCTCGGCGGTGGTGGCTACCACCTCGATACGACGCACTTGGCATCGGTCGTGCGATTTGCCGTTGTGCTGGATCAACCCGAGTTGCTCGAAAAGACACTGCAACTGTGCCAATATGGCCGACGGCTGCCATCGGATTTCCAATATCCCGGTGAAGAACCGTTTGTGGACTTCTATCCTGCCCACGACGCTTTTTTTTCGGCTTTGTTGGGAAAAAATATCGACGCCGCCGTCCGGTTATTTGAGCAGAAAGCCCGCACCGTCGACTGCGTCACGCAGGGCACCGGAGCGATCGAAACCTATATCGACCTGCTCGATCGGCTCGGCAATCCCGGATCAGCCCTGCGTGCGGCGATGGAATTATTTCCCGAGGAAGTGCCGTTGACGCGGGTGATGCCGGAAATGATCGAGATGGCAGGACGGGCCATCGCCGCCGGTGACACGTTCATCGCGAGCGAATTGGAGAAATTTTGTTTTCAACATGGCGATTTACTCGGCGTCGCCGCGACGAGCGAACTCCTATCCCCTTCGCCGCGTTAAAACAGTACGATGTGAATCGTAGCTTCTGGCCTGCGGTTTGCGTAAGAGTGAGTAGTAAAGCGAAAGATTCGCCAATTTGACAGCGCTCGGTGTTTTGATTTAAGGACGAAATAGATGTATGAACGGTTTACAGATCGAGCCCGGAAGGTCATGCAATTGGCTAACCAAGAGGCTCAACGATTCAATCACGAGTACATCGGTACCGAGCACGTTCTGCTCGGGCTGGTGAAAGAAGGCAGCGGTGTGGCTGCCAACGTGCTCAAAAATCTCGACGTGGATTTGAGAAAAATCCGCCTCGAAGTCGAAAAACTCGTCCAAAGCGGTCCCGAAATGGTGACCGTCGGCAAATTGCCGCAAACCCCGCGGGCGAAGAAAGTCATCGAATACTCGATGGAAGAGGCTCGCAACCTCAATCACAGCTACGTCGGTACCGAGCACATCCTGCTCGGCCTGCTACGTGAACAGGAAGGCGTCGCCGCTCAAGTTCTCATGAACCTCGGCCTCAAACTCGAAGACGTCCGCGAAGAGGTTCTCAACCTCCTCGGCCACGGACTCGAGGGTGCCGAAGTCGGCGAACGGGGCGGACGGACCGGCGAAGGCAACGACGGCGGCGGTAGTTCGAGCGGTAGCAGCAAGAGCGGCAAAAGCAAAACCCCCGCTCTGGATAGCTTCGGACGCGATCTCACCGAACTCGCCCGAAAAGGCGAACTCGATCCGGTTATCGGACGCGAACGCGAAATCGAACGAGCGATCCAAATCCTCTGCCGACGGACCAAAAACAACCCAGTCCTGCTCGGTGAAGCCGGCGTCGGGAAAACTGCCATCATCGAAGGGTTCGCCCAACGGGTCATCAACGGCGAAGTGCCAGAGATCCTCAGCGAGAAACGAATCGTCGTGCTCGACCTGGCGATGATGGTCGCCGGCACGAAATATCGCGGCCAATTCGAAGAACGCATCAAAGCGGTCATGACGGAAGTCCGCCGCGTCAAGAACACGATTCTGTTCATTGACGAACTCCACACCCTCGTCGGAGCCGGTGGCGCCGAAGGGGCAATCGATGCCGCCAACGTACTCAAACCGGCTCTCGCCCGTGGTGAGATCCAGTGCATCGGGGCCACCACCCTGGACGAGTACCGCAAGTACATCGAAAAGGACACCGCACTGGCCCGCCGGTTCCAAGAGATCATGGTCGAACCGACCGGCAAAAAGGAAACGATCGAAATTCTCAAGGGACTCCGCGAACGTTACGAAGAACACCACCGCGTGCAGTTCACCGACGATGCCGTCGTCGCCGCCGTCGAACTGAGCGAACGGTACATCACCGCCCGCTGCCTGCCGGACAAAGCGATCGACGTGATCGACGAAGCCGGTGCCCGGGTCCGACTCCGCTCGATGACTCGGCCACCAGATCTGAAGGAAATCGACGAGCAAGTCGAAACGTTGAACAAGGACAAAGAGGACGCGGTCGCAAACCAGGACTTCGAAAAAGCCGCCAATCTGCGTGATCAAGCCGAAAAACTTCGCAAGAAGAAAGACAAGATCACCCAAGAATGGCGTGAGAAGAGCCAGCAAACCGACGGCGTCGTCGACGAGGAAGTCATCGCGGAGGTCGTCAGCAAAATGACCGGCATCCCGTTGACCCGCCTCTCGACCGAGGACTCGTTGCGTTTGCTCAGCATGGAGAAGGAACTGCACGAACGTGTCGTCAGCCAAGAGCAAGCCGTCTCGGCGATCGCCAAAGCGGTCCGGCGAAGTCGCAGCGGATTGAAAGATCCGAAACGACCGACCGGTTCGTTCATCTTCGCCGGACCCACCGGCGTCGGGAAAACGTTGCTCGCCAAGGCGCTCGCCGAGTACATGTTCGGTGACGCCGACGCCCTCGTTCACATCGACATGTCCGAGTACATGGAGAAACACAACGTCAGCCGTCTGATCGGGGCTCCTCCCGGATTCGTCGGTTACGAAGAGGGCGGTCAACTCACCGAGAAAATCCGCCGTCGTCCGTACGCCGTCGTCCTGTTCGACGAAATCGAAAAGGCACACCCGGACGTCTTCAACATGCTGCTCCAAGTCATGGAAGAAGGCCGGTTGACCGATTCGTTCGGACGCAACGTCGATTTCCGGAACACGATTTTGATCATGACCACCAACGCCGGTGCCGAAGCGATCAAGAACGAAGCGGCATTCGGGTTCGCCAAACCCGACGGTGACGCCAGTTACGAATCGATGAAGATGCGCGTGATGGATTCGATCGAACGTGTGTTCCGTCCCGAGTTCCTTAACCGGCTCGACGACACGATCATCTTCCGTCACCTGACGACGACCGACCTCAAAGGCATCATCGATTTCGAATTGCAAAAAGTCCGCGAGCGATTGCTCGACCGGGGATTTGCACTCGAACTCACCGACGACGCTAAAGAATACTTGGTCAAAAAGGGCAGCAACCTTGATTACGGTGCCCGACCGCTTCGCCGCACGCTCGAACAACGTATCGAAGATCCGTTGGGCGAGGAACTGCTGCGTGGCACGTTCGAAGGCAAGGACACGATCGTGATCACGGTTCACCGTGACGATGATGGCAAGATCACTCGGTTGAACTTTGACGGGGAAGCCCGCGGTTTACCGGACGAGAACGAAGCCGTCGCGGCGAGCGCCGGATCATCTGAAGCGCCCGAAGCCGAATCGTCCTAACGGATCTCGACGACGGCCAATGATTCGAAGAGCGTCTGATTTTTCAGACGCTCTTTTTTTGTAGCTTTCACGCCGGTAAACAGGTCCGCGGCCTTGTTTGGGTCGATTCACCGTCTTGGCGTGAGCCTGGCTGGGCTGCTAAATCTTTGAGTTTGACATGCATTTTCGCCAACAAACTTGGTGCCATTTCTTGTCATCGAAGATGACTCGGTTTTTACGCCAACGGCGTTCAACAACACAGCCCAGGGGTAAGGATCGCGAGCCTTCGCGAGCGATCCGCCACCCTGGGTAACCAGTGCCGTCTCGTAACCTGGGGTTGCGGCATCATCGCCTGCGGCGGTGATGCCTGAATCAAGCGACAGCTCGCTCGATGCGGGGCGTTTTCGTTTTTTCGTGCTCGATTTTCCCCCAAGGATGCCGCGAAGGGGGGACGGGCGACCTGCCCGAACGCGTTTTTGAGGCGGGATGGGAAAGCCTGTTCCGGCAGATTATCTTGCTGCCCGCTCGGTGCTTTGCCGAAACGGAAAGCCCGCTATTTTTGCCTTGAATGGAAACTCGTTATGGACTTTCTGCTTTACCTGGCTTTGATGCCCGCGCTGGGGGTGACGGCCCAGTGGTTGGCGTGGCGGACTGGTTTCCCCAGTATTCTGGTCTTGCTGGTGTTCGGGATGTTGCTCGGCCTGTTCGTGCAGCCGGATGCGTTTTTGGCGCGGTTGACCGATGGTGATGAATCGGCCGGGCCGGCGTTGCTGTTCCCATTGGTCGCGTTGTCGGTCGGCGTGATCATGTTCGAGGGCGGGTTGTCACTGAAACTCGGCGAACTCGGTGAGTCCGGATCGGCGTCGTTGCGATTGGTCACGATCGGTGCTTTGCTGTCGTTTGCTGGCAATACGATCGCGGCGCATTACATTCTGGATTGGAGCTGGCAACTCAGTGCGTTGCTCGGGGCGATTCTCGTGGTGACCGGGCCGACGGTGATCGGACCGCTGCTGCGGCAGGTGCGTCCGAGCCGGCGGGTGGCGTCGACGTTGAAATGGGAGGGCATCGTGATCGACCCGATCGGCGCCGTACTCGCGGTGCTGGTTTATGAAGAGGTGCTGTTGCAGCACTCCGCTCCCGAATGGTCCAGCGTGGTATTCTCGCTGACCAAGACACTGCTCGTCGGTCTGATCTTGGGTGCCGCCGGTGGGGCGATTTTGACTCAGGGTTTGCGACGGTTCTGGGTGCCCGATCACTTGCACGGCGTTGCGGCGTTGGCACTCGGGTTGCTGCTGTTCGCGATCAGCAATCTACTCGCTCACGAGTCGGGATTGATCACCGTGACGGTGCTGGGCATTTGGTTGACCAATCAAAAACATATTGAAGTCGAGCATATCATCGAGTTCAAAGAGAACCTGCGGACGCTGTTGATCGGGTGCCTGTTCATCGTGCTGGGGTCACGTGTGAATTTGGCCGATATCGGTGAGATCGGATTGCCGGGATTGGGGTTGGTGGCAGCGTTGGTGATTTTTGTCCGTCCGATCTCGGTTTACTTGTGTTTGCTGGGCAGCCCGCTGAATTATCGCGAGCGAACGTTCATCGCGGGTTTGGCACCGCGTGGGATCGTGGCTGCGGCGGTGAGCAGTGTGTTCGCATTGGCGATGGAGAGACGCGGCGACCTGGTCATTCCGCACGCCGACCAACTGGCAACGGTCACGTTCCTGGTCATCATCGGAACGGTCGCGGTGTACGGGATGGCGGCGGGTCCGTTGGCGCGGTTCTTGAACCTGGCCGACGATTCCTCCAACGGCGTTTTGATTGCCGGGGCGGATTTGTGGGTTCGTGATTTCGCTCAGGAACTCAACAACGCCAAGGTGCCGCTGCTGTTAATCGACACGAACTACAACAAGATTTCGCAGGCGAGGATGAATGGGATTCGCGGCGAGTGTGTGAATATTTTGAATGAACACGTTCGCGATGAACTCGACCTGACCGGAATCGGTCGTTTGCTGGCACTGACGCCTAACGATGAAGTCAACTCGTTGGCGCTGCGTGAATGTAAAAATATGTTTGATTCGTCAGGGTTGTATCAGTTGACGTTCAAGAATAAGAACACGGCGGGACGTCGTGGTCTGACGAAAAATTTGATGGGGCGTGAACTGTTCGGGGAAGGCATCACGTATACTCGGCTGCGTGAATTGCACTCGGCCGGTGCGGTCATGAAATCGACCAAGTTGTCGGGTGAATTCACGTTCGAGAATTTTTTAGAAAAATACGGCGACCAAGCCGTTGTGATGTGTTCGATCGATTCGGAGGGAGTGATTAAAATGAATACCATCGACAGCCCGTTGGTTCCGGCGGCAGGGCAAACGATTGTGGCGTTGGTCAACGTCACCCCGGTTCCCACCGAGCACGCGTCGCAAGATCACGGCGACACTGATCACGACAGCACTAACCCGGGCAATGAGACGTCACATGTTTGAACTGTTTGAACCGTTTCCTGCGCTACTCGCGTTCACGCCGTTGATCGTTTACCTGTTCTTGTTCGCCGTCATTCGCATCGGCGGATTGGTTTGGGTGAGCACGGGTGGGCGAGACTTGGCAGCCGTTTTGTTTGCGATTTCGGGGTTCATCGTGATCGGTCCGATGGAGTTGTTTTTCCCCAACGCGACCGCTTCGTTTCTCGGCGTTTGGGTTTGGGCGCCGTTGACGTTGTTGTATTTTTTGTTCGGGTGCCTTTTGATTCTGAGTACGAAACCGAAACTCGTCGTCTACGGCCGAGCGGTGGACGAGGTGTACCCGGCACTCGTTGATTCCGCGCGTACGCTCGACGGGGCAACGATTGCCAACGACGGTCATTTGCAAGTGTACCTGCCGACGGTGCAGGCTCACTTTCGATTAGAAGCGATGCCTGGATACGACTGCATTTCGATTGTCTCGTTTGAACCGATGTTGTCTTCCGAGGTGTGGCGTCGGCTGCGGACGCAACTTCGCGAGCGATTGCGTGCGAGCCCTCCGCCGCGTCCACGGCGTGGTTGGGCGATGCTGGGTATCGCGTTGATGATGGGGTATTTTTTGACGCGTCATGTCGCGACACAACCGGCCCTGCTCGTCGAGGGTTTTCGAGAATGGATGATTCGCTGAGATGCCCGAGAAAAGCAGAAAAGTCCTCTTCACGCTGATCAAATTTCTCGCGCCGGTCGCCATCATCGGCTTTCTGCTGTGGCGAACCCCCGCCTCGGATTGGGCGACGTTATCCGAGCGTTCGATCGACTCTCCGGTAATGGCGGCGGCGCTTTGCGTGGCGATGGCGGCGATAATTTTATCGTTCGTGCGGTGGTGGGTATTGGTGCGATGCCAGGGCATTGCGTTGGGATTGATGGAGGCACTGCGGCTGAGTTCGATTTGCTTTTTATTGAGTTTCGTTTCGGCGGGGAGCGTCGGCGGAGATCTTTTCAAAGCCGTGTTCTTGGCACGCCGCAGTCCTGGCAAACGGATCGCAGCGGTCGCGTCGGTTTTCGTCGATCGTGGTTCGGGGATGTACGGGTTGTTGCTGCTCGTCGCGATCGGATTGATGCTTCGGAAACCATCGGATTCCTTCGAATTCAACGGTGTCGGGTTGGAGGAAATGAAGTGGACCGTGGGCGGATTGATGGGCATCGGTACGGCCGTCCTGATGGTGTTGGTGCTCGGCGGCAAGATCGTCGACCGGATGATCACGCGATTGTCGCGGGTGAAGTTGATCGGGCCGATTGTTGAAAAGATTGGGCCGCCGCTACGGAGTTTTCACAACCACCCCTGGGCGTTTGTACTTTCGCTCGTGATGAGCATAGGCGTGCAAGGGTTATTGGCCGTCAGTATGTTCCTGATCGCCACGTCGATGTACGATTCGCCGCCGACGTGTGCGGAGCATTTCGTGATCGTTCCGATCGGAATGTTGGCGTCGGCGTTACCGCTGACCCCGGCCGGGATTGGTGTTCTCGAAGCGACGATCAAAACGCTTTACGAGGTCGTCCCAGCGATCCCGACGGAGGCGTCGGGATTCATTGTCGCGTTGGTTTTCGAACTTGTGAAAGTCGTGTTGGCGGTGGTCGGAACGATCTTTTACTGGACGGCCGGCAGGGACGTGCAGGACAGCCTGGAAGAGGCCGAGCAGGAACAGATGGAAACGACCGGCGGTTAGTAGCGTCGCACTTTGGTCATTAAAATCGCGCCGATCCCGGAGAGGACCACGTTGCCGGTCCACACCCCGTAGGGCGGTAGGTCTCCCGATTTGGCTTGATCGAGCCCGAACAAAAACAGCGGGTAGTAAATCAAAATGATCGGCAGGAAACACATTCCAAACGTGGTCCAGTAATCACTCGTTTTAGCCAGGATGGCGAGCGGTGCTCCGACGAAAACGAAAAAGAAACAGGTGAACCCTTCGGCCCATCGTCGCCACGGTTCGGTTTGCAATCGGGTCAGTCGCCGGTGACTCGCATCGATCGATTGGTGAATGCCTTGGGCCTCGTCGCCACCGATCGTTTCGGGGCGAGATTGCAGGATTGCGAAACCGGTGAATGCGGCGAGTTGTCCGATCGCCACATGGGTTTTTTCCCGTTCTCGCGATTTTTCACGTCGGATCAATCGCAACGGCAGTTCGCTCGGGCTCTTCCTTGACATGTCCTCATCGCCGAACGCGTTGCCGAGGGGGATTTCGAAAGTGGATTCCCCGGGCAGTGTCCCGCCGAACCCGCGACCGCGAATCACCTTGCTGTCGATCAATTTTAGAACGAGAGCCTGGCGTTCCTCATCCATCACGAGTTGGCCTTCCTTCGCCGTGACTTCGAACGCCTCATCGCCGCGTCCGCGGATAACGACGGTCGGCGAGATCATTCGTCGGTCTTGAATCTCGCGGACATGAATAGAAAAACCGTGATCGGACGTGAACGAGTGATCCGATTCGAGCACTTTGTAGGCGATGTCTTCGATCGATAGTAGGACGACCCGTTTGACGCCGGGTTTGCCCCACGAGACCGCCATGTCACTGCAATAAACCGCGATCGGGCTGAGCAGGGCGGCGAAAATAATCGCCGGCTGCAGCAACCGCAGTGGCGAAATACCCGTCGATTTGACCGTACTGATTTCTCCGTCCGCCGCCATTCGTCCGTACACACAGCAGACCGAAAACAACGCCGTCGCCGGAACCGCATGTTGCAATGAAATCGGCATCGCGAAGGGCAGCAGGTGCAGCACCGCCATCGGGCCGAGACCTTTGCGGATCAATTCTCGGGCTACCGCGATCAGCAATATGATCGTTGTTAAAACGACCAACGCGATCACGAAGATCCGCAGGATCTCCCAGAGAATCGTTCGCGTTAATCGAGTGGGTATCACGGGTGGCGGACAGGCAAGGCGAACAAGACGGGGGTGAGAGAATCCCTTCGCTTGGCCGGCGCTTGTCTCGTGGCGTGTTTCACGATTGTGAAACACTTCGGTGAGTTTTCGGACCGGCAGCGTTGAATTGCTTTGCGTGATACCAAAATCGTCTGTCGAAGGAACAGAGCGTTCTCGAAGAATCCCGAAACGGGTGTTCTGTTCGCAGGCCCGACCGCGTCGTGGTTTTTCAGTGATTCGATTACGGAGAGAAAAAGATCGCTTGTTCCGGATCGCATCGAGCGACCAGTGCAAAACAATCGGATCGCCGAAACGGATTCCCCCCCGGGTTTCGTTGAGCACCTCGTCGTCACCGGTTTGGTAGGCCCGCCAACGATCATCGGGTGCGACGAGCCAAAGCTCACCGGGGATGGGGTGTCTTGCGAGCGGTGGGAAGAGGGAATCCGTTCCCGGGTCGTGGCGTTGAATTCACGCTCGCCTGAAACGATGATCGTTCCATCGGCGGTGAGAAACGCTGTTTCGAAAATCATCCGTCCCTCGCCAGGTGCCTGGTGTTGCAGCGAACCGTCAACGGGATCAACGAAGCTGATTCGATTCGAGCGATCGGTATCGGTGACCAACGCATCGCCTGCGGCGTTCCAACTGACTCGCGATAAATGGTCGATGGATTGGGGGCTTGGTTTGACGTTTCCCGTCTCGACATTGAGCATCGCAAGCGTGTGTTCGCCGCCGCCTCCGGTAACGGCGACCCACGGTCGGGTTGGGTTGGGTTGGGTTGGGTGGTAAGAGATTTAATCGATGAAGCCGAGGCCCGAATCGATCGATCGAGGTCAATTGGGAAAACATCTCGAACGCGTCCGTCCCGCCGACAGCCGGTTCGGGTCGACGCCGGTAATAATCGGCGATCCGGCGATTTTCCTTGAGCCCTTGCATCGTCGTCGTGTCGGGATCCGGTTGGCTCGTAGGAACCGGGCGTTGTTGTCGTACACAATCGCCAGCCGGATCCGCCGTTGACGCACCCTCGTGGGGGTTCAGGTCTTGAGAAGAGTCCGAGTCGTTCGGTACAGGAACCATCGAGGAACGTTGAGAGGGAGAACTGGCGGATGAACACGATGGTGGGTTGTACCTCTTTCGAATTCATTCCGCATTCGCAACGCCGTCACTCTTGGGTGAATCACCCACCAGAATCGGCGGACGCACGCCGTTGGACGACGGCTGCTGCAAATTCAACGCGGTTTCGCGATTGGGGTCCAAATCAAACGACGAGAAATTAAAGAACACTCCGTAGTGGGTGGGAATCGCGATGTCACTGCGTCCATCGAGCGTCGTCCAATCAGCTCCGTTGTTCTCCGTCGAAAAGACGGCAATGATCAAGTCGTCGCCAGCCAGAGCATTGAACTGCAGAAACGGATCGTCGAGCGAACCGCCAAGAATGGGGCTGGAACTGATACCGCGAGGCTCTTGGAGACCGTGTGCGTCGCCGGAGTTGCTGGTGTACGGGTCATAATCGTCGTCGGCCTCTCGGAGGACACGTTCGGATGCAATGCCGAAGAAGTCGACGGCTAGGGCTTGGCTGTTGGTTGCCGCAAGGCTTATTGAACCATCGGTTTGAACGCGAAAGATCGCAAGTTCGATGTCAGCCCCCGCCTCGTTGATCGGCGTTCGGCTACCCGTTTGCTGATTGCGTCCTGACGCAATCTGACGCGCCGAATCCACATCGATCTGCAACGTGCCGTCAGCGGGAATTTCCAACCGGTAAAGATCAATGTCGGCCGGAACCGTCAATTCATTTCCACCGAAAGCTCGGTCGGCACCGAGAGAGTCACTGACCCAAGTGCTGACACCAAACTTGAACCGCTTGGTATCGAAGCCCTGATCCAGATCATCGAAACTGCCATCGGCGATCGACACGGAGACTTCCGTGGCGGTGTCGACGGTGCCGTTGGCGTCGATCGGCGTCAAGCGAATGTTAACGCTATAGTTCCCCGTCGCGGAACCAGCGATTGCACCGGAGCCATCGACCGGGTCGTAGCCCGCGTTACTCGACGCACTGACACCCAAGTAATAAGTGCCCGCCGCCAAGGCCGCCACGCTGACGTTGTCGATGTTCCCGCCGGCACCCGTACCCGAAACCGGAACGAGCTGCTGGAACAGTAGCCTGCGTCGGCGGAAAACGGCTCGCGTGGAAGTCCGTGAATTTTTCTTCGTGGGGCGTGTTCGACGAAAGCGACTGGTGAGCATGATGGAACCCTGGAGAGCAGTAAAAGTTTTTGCGACTACTACTAATTCGCGAGGGTGTGACAGATTGGATCGCTTTTGTGTCATTTTGTTGACGCTTTGTCGCGATTGTCAGGGACTCTGGGCGGGCAATTTCAACGGACCGTCTCATGCGAATTGACCGATCGGGCAATCCAATTAGCCGATGAAACGTTTTCAAAACTGCCGCACCAGCCAACCGGATCGAAGGATCTCTGCGGGCTTCGTTTTAAGAATTACCCGATCACCGAATTGTCGGGGAGTTCTCCGTGCCAAATCCCGTCGGTCTCGATCAACTCCATGGTGCCGTTGAACAATCACTGCCGATTCGATTTTGAAGTCGTCTCGCCGCCGTAACGAAGAAAATCGGCGCGCGTTGGAGTAGCGTATTCGCGATCGCTCAACACCGGTTACCGATCAAACGCGGCGGAATCCGCCGGTTTCCAATAGCAATTCTCGCAACCGTTCTCGGCACGCCATGGCAAATTCCGCCACGTGATCGGTGCGGTAGTCGGGGTAGCTCCAACGGTGGTGGACCCACCGACCGCCCATGTAGTTGAGCGTCACCTCGGCAAAAATTCCGTCGCAGAGATACAACCGGTGATCGCGATCTTTGATCGTCGCGAGTACCAGTTTGGCTTGGGTGATGTAGCCGGGATCGAGGTTCAAGGACCGCGTTTCGGCGTGCTCGCTCGATTCGGTGTACTCGCGTTCCCATGCGTTGGTGGTGGATTTCCAATCTGCCAAACCCGCCGGATCGGCGAATTCTTCGATCGCGACGAGCACCTTGGTCAAACCCTCGCCCATTTCATCGTCGTAGAAACCGCCGGCGGTGAAGGGCACCGGGGACGAGACGAGGGCGGCGGCGCCCCAGTGTTCTTCAATGCGTTGCCGGGCCCACTGATGGGCCTCGCCGTGGCGAGAAATGATCGCACAGAAACGGACGACGGGTTCGATCAGACGTGGTTTCGCCATGGGTGGGCTGTTTCGAAGGAGGATTTGGATCTCGACGCTCTGCGTCGAGCAGTCTGTTTGGCGACGCGGTTTGTATCTCGACGCTCCGCGTCGAGTATTTTGTTTCGCGACGCGGAGCGTCGCGGTACTCTGCGTCGAGCAGTCTGTTTCGCGACGCGGTTTGTATCTCGACGCTCCGCGTCGAGTATTCTGTTTCGCGACGCGGAGCGTCGCGGTACTCTGCGTCGAGCAGTCTGTTTGGCGACGCGGTTTGTATCTCGACGCTCCGCGTCGAGTATTTTGTTTCGCGACGCGGAGCGTCGCGGCACTCTGCGTCGAGCAGTCTGTTTCGCGACGCGGTTTGTATCTCGACGCTCCGCGTCGAGTATTCTGTTTCGCGACGCGGAGCGTCGCGGCACTCTGCGTCGAGCAGTCTGTTTGGCGACGCGGTTTGTATCTCGACGCTCCGCGTCGAGTATTTTGTTTCGCGACGCGGAGCGTCGCGGTACTCTGCGTCGAGCAGTCTGTTTGGCGACGCGGTTTGTATCTCGACGCTCCGCGTCGAGTATTCTGTTTCGCGACGCGGAGCGTCGCGGTACTCTGCGTCGAGCAGTCTGTTTGGCGACGCGGTTTGTATCTCGACGCTCCGCGTCGAGTATTCTGTTTCGCGACGCGGAGCGTCGCGGTACTCTGCGTCGAGCAGTCTGTTTGGCGACGCGGTTTGTATCTCGACGCTCCGCGTCGAGTACTCTGTTTCGCGACGCGGAGCGTCGCGGAACAAAAAAAATCTTGGGTGGTGCGGGGACTCGACACCGCTTATCGTATGCGAATTGCGTTTCGTCAAGACACCTCGTCCCGCTCGGTTCCATGTCCTCGCTGCCCGTCCTTACCGCCACCACGCCCACGCCTTCCACATCCCTGCCGCGGAAAACGCACCTGCTCGACACCACCGACGCGTCGCTCGGCCAATGGCTCCGCGATCGTGGTCACCCGGCATTCCGTGCGAAACAAATCCGCCGCTGGGTCTACCACGGTCGAGCCGAATCGTTCGAAACGATGTCCGATTTGCCAGCAAAATTGCGAGACGAACTGGCCGAGTCGTTTGACGTTTTCAACGCGATTGAAACTCACGTTTCCACCTCCAAAGACGGGACAGATAAAATCCTCGTGCGTTTGGCTGACGGCGGCGAAGTCGAATGCGTGTTGTTACGAGACGGCGATCGGCGGAGCATCTGCGTCAGCAGCCAGGTCGGGTGCGCGATGGGATGCGTGTTCTGCGCCAGCGGACTCGACGGCGTCGATCGCAACCTGACGCGAGGCGAGATCGTCGAGCAAATGCTGCGGCTGCAACATCGTTTGCCGCAGGACGAACGACTCAGTCATATTGTCATGATGGGGATGGGCGAACCGCTGGCGAATCTGCCCGGTGTGCTCGCTGCTCTGGACGTTGCCCGTGATCCGGACGGTTTGGGCATCAGCCCGCGGCGGATCACGATTAGCACGGTCGGGTTGCCGCCGGCGATTGATAAACTCGCCGCCTCCAAGGTGCCTTACAACCTCGCCGTCAGTCTGCACGCACCCAACGATGAACTCCGCAGCCAGCTCGTGCCGGTCAATCGAAAAATCGGCATCGAACCCATCCTCGCTGCCGCCGACCGGTACTTCACTAGCTCCGGTCGCCGGCTAACGTTCGAATACGTTTTACTGGGCGGGTTGAACGACAGCGAGGCGTGTGCTCATGAACTGACGCGTGTGTTGCGGGGCCGCACGGTGTTGATGAATGTCATCCCGTACAATCCGGTCGAAGGGCTGCCGTATCAAACGCCTTCCAAAGAATCGATCGTACGATTCCGTCAGATCCTCGAGTCGGCGGGCGTGAACGTGATGTTCCGGCAACGCAAGGGCGACGAGATTGATGCCGCCTGCGGTCAATTGCGACGCAATCGAAACAAGATCAATTCCTAAGTACCCATCATGGATCCTGTCGTCTCGTTTCCCACCGCCGACGCTGCATCGCCCTGCTACCGCACGTCACCGCCGGCAAAGCTGAACGTGTTCTTGGAAATTCTCGCTCGACGCGATGACGGGTTTCATGAACTCGACACCGTCATGATCGCGATCGATTGGTGTGACGAATTGCGTTTGCAAATGACCGATCGCCCGGGCATCTCACTCAGCGTCGATTGGGTGCCCGACCGGGCCACGATCGCCGGTCAAATGAACGTCACCTTGGACGATGTTTTGCTCGACGTGCCGACCGACGAAACCAACCTAGTGTACCGTGCTCTCGCGATGATCAACGAGGCCACCGGGTATGGCGGCGGATGGGATGCGAGGTTGGGTAAACGCATCCCCAGCGGCGCGGGGATGGGCGGTGCGAGTAGCGATGCGGCGGCAACCTTGCGGCTCGCCCGCGCAGCGATTGCCAGCGTGTCTCCCGAACAGGCAGCGGTTCTTTCGGATCAAAAGATGGCCGAGATGGCAGCTCGATTGGGCAGCGATGTGCCTTTTTTTCTAGGAAATGTCGCCACGCTCGCTGATGCCATTCGACCACCAGCGGGAGAAAAAAAAGGTGCCGGTTCGCTCGCCCGGGCACTCGGTCGGGGCGAACGATTGACGTTCTACGATTTGCCCCAAACCCAACGTTTTGTCGTTATTTACCCTGCCGTTTCGATCTCGACCGCATCGGTTTACGCGCGCGCTGTTCCCTCCCCGAATCCGCAAAGTGGTCTCAATGCGGTCAATGCGTTTCTGCGTCCCGACCCCGACGCCGGTGACGAGATTCTTTATAATGCCCTCGCCGGACCCGCCAGCGGGCTATCACCCCGTATCGGAGAATCGCTAGAATGCTTGGATAGGTCAGGATCACGTTCGCAACCGAGGCCACATCACCGAACCCATTGCCAAATGACGGGCAGTGGTTCGGCCTGCTTCGCGTGGCTGATTTCTGACCCAACGCCATCGGATACCGATTCCCTCGAACCCAACATCCCGACTCAGGTTCACGCGGAAACAGCAGCGGCGGCGGAGGCAGCAAACGAGGCATGGGTCACGACGATTCGTGATTCGTTGTCAGGGGGCGCGTTGGTCAAAACCGTCGCGTCTTGCCCGGCAGCACCGGAGATTCATATCGTATAGGGGATTGTCGTGGAAATTACCGAGATCCGCATCAAGTTGATGGAAGGTTCGGAAGATCGTTTAAGAGCGTTTTGCTCGATCACGATCGACCAGAGTTTTGTAGTTCGAGATTTGAAAATTATCGACGGCACCCACGGTCCCTTCGTCGCGATGCCGTCGCGAAAACTTACCGGGCATTGCAACCGGTGCGGCAGCAAGAACCACTTACGCGCCGGGTTCTGTAACCAATGTGGCGGCAAACTTCACAACAGTCCCGCCGCAGACTCGCCCCAAAAACTCTACGCCGACGTCGCACACCCGATCAACAGTGAGTGCCGCGAGAAAATTCAAAACGCGGTTATTGAAGAGTTCAACGCCGAGTTACAACGGTCCGACCAACCGGATTACCGCAGCCGGTACGACGATGATTTTGATGCCGGCGATTATGACGAAGCCGACTACAGCGAAACTTCGTCATCGCAATCCAAAACGCCCGCCGTTGTGCCTGCATCTTCGTCCCCGAGGCCCAGCGTTGACCGCGTTAAGCAATCCGCAACCGATTCCACCAACGACACACTACCGGAATCCGATGACGCCTTCGCGTCCGATTTGTTCGCATCGGGTTTGTTCGACGACAACGCGGCTGCCAATCCCTCCACCGCTCCAACGACAGCGACGCGTGCGAAAGACATGAGCACCACGTCACGCGAATCTCAGGACTCGCCACTCGATGAACGAATCGACGAGTCCCAACCCGACCTCGAGTCGCCTCATTTTGCAACCGGATCTCAAACGCAGGATGGCACCCCATCCTCAGGCGAGGCAAGCGACAGTGCCGATGACGAGACCATCGTCTTGCGGAGCGAAACCGGCGTGAGCAATACGATCCCACGCCCGCACTTCCGCGACCGGCCCGGCGGCAGCCACCGCGAAACGTCCGCCGTCAACTCGCCTCCGACCGGCGGGCGAAGCGCTGAGAAAACATCGACCGACGAAGACAAAACTGATCCGATCGACTCCGGATTCGGTGCCGGCATTCTCGATGACTGAACGCCCCACGCTCGCTCCGCAAAACCCACCTCGGCCACACAACCCGCTGCAAATCGGCATTGGTGCGATGCTCATCCTCGTAATCATCGCCGCAGTCGTCTCCGCCGGATTGGTCTACGCCGCCCGAATCCCCGAGATTCAAGAGGAACTCTCGGTCCTCTTCGGCACCGAAGTCACTGCGGATCGGTCGCGTCGTGGGCCCCAAATTTTGTTCATCTTATTCACCATCACCTCGCCGCTCCTACTCGCGATCTTGCTGTCGATGGCGACATCGATTTGGGGCAAATTTGCGAACCGGTGAGTGGAAATAAAAAACGCAAACGCCAATCCAAACCGAAGCGAACGATCCCAAGTTCCGTATCGATCGATGCTGTCGCAACGGCACTCACGAGCGAGCACGACGGTGAATTCGATTTGCCGTCTGAGGAACTCGCGCGGTTTGCCGACGCGATCTCCGCGCGGCATGAAAACATCCTGCGGCTGCGGCCTGAGATCGAACGCGACGCCCATCACTGGATCAGCGAAACCAAGGCGAATCACGTCGATTGGTATCCGCTCGCGATTGCCCCACCGAGCACGATGCCGCGCCCTTCCCGCACGATCGACTACGCTGCCGGTGAGTACTACCTCCAAGACGCCGGCTCGCTGCTCGCACTTGCTGCCGCCGAAGCGGATACCGACTCGCTGCGAGGACAATTGATTTGTGACCTGTGCGCCGCACCGGGCGGTAAAGCGAGCGGGCTACTCGAAGCCATCACGGAACCCGCGCCCACCATTCCGTCCGGCGTTCTCGATCGCAACGCGAAACCCCGTGGGTTCTTACTCGCCAACGAACCGATCCGGTCCCGCGTCGCACCGCTAGCCTACAACCTCGCGCGAACCGGTTCGGACCAATACGCGATCACCAGCGAAGACCCCGAATCGCTCGCTGAAAAGTTTGCTGGTATTTTCGATTTCGTACTCGTCGATGCCCCGTGCAGTGGCCAAGCCCTCATGGCCCGTGGAAAACAATCCGCCGGCGCCGTGCAATCGGCTCAAATCGAACTCAACGCCCGGCGACAAAACCGTATCCTCCGCGCCGCAGTGCAACTGCTGCGTCCCGGCGGCCGACTCGTCTACAGCACTTGCACGTTCGCGATCGAAGAAAACGAAGCCCAGGTTCGATTCCTGGTTGACGAACTCGCGATGCAGCCGTCTCCGGTGCAACGACTGGCGAACTACCAAACCGAAATTCGATCCGCCCCATCGAGCGATGTCGTCTCGTGCAGCTATCGACTTTGGCCGCACCGTCATGGATGTGCCGGCAGTTTCGCTGCACGTCTGCGACGACCGCTCCTCGACGAGGAACCCAATATCGACTTGGACCGCGATCTCGCCGAGGACTCGTGGCGGCGCAGTACGACGTCGCGATCACGGGATGAATCAATGGTCCCGAGTGACGCCACCTATCAACTGCCGTTCTTGATTCGGCCCGATGATTCCAACCACCGTTGGCAGCTCCGCGATTGGATCATCGACGCTCACACCGCCGACGCTCCCGATTGGGTCGCCGAGCCTTTCGTGATCGGTCCCGAGGTCGCCCACCGCACCGGTTCGACCTGGAAACCGTCCCACGCTGCCTCGCTGCGGCGTGGCGAACTCACCGCCGACGTGCCCGCAATCGAAGTCGACGACGAGGTCGCCGAACTCTATCTGTCCGGACAAACAATCCCCGCCGGCGGATCGTCCGGGTGGCAAATCGTGCGACACGCAGGGCGAGCGCTTGGTTGGATCAAGAGTGACGGACGGATCGGCAAAAACCACCTCGCCCGATTCGCCCGCACCTGAGCAATTGAGTCGTCAAGGGCGTTTGCACAACGCCGTTATGGTAAACTGCCTCCGCGAACATTGCCGACCGTATCACCCCATTGGAAGCCGATCCAATGACCAACGCCACCCTGGAAACCGCCGCCAGCCATCTGGCTCGGCTCGGCGTCCCGCCCGACGACATCGCCCAGGCCTGGCTCGACGACGCGCAGCGGCACGCGGTTGGCAACGAAAATGGCGACTCCAACACGTTCGGTTCTCCCAGAGATCCACTCGACCCGTCCGATCCGGTGTGGGAGACGCTGCTCGTCGACGAAACCGGTCGTCTGGTTCCGGTCATCAACTCCGAAAGTACCGAGCGAGGCACAGGACATCGCCTCGACTCAACGCCGGATCGGCTTCGCAACGCTGAACCACGCCAACCCAAACCGTTCGAAGCATCCAACGATCCCGAGACAATCTCACCCCCGACCCGATCGCTTCGCAAACCGATCGCGATTGCGACGGGGACGCTGGTGCTGATCCTCGCCGCCGGCGCGCTATGGTTTCGCCCGACCTCCCCGACCAACGCCGACGGTGCGACGGCGATTCGATCGCTCGCCTCGAAAAGGAAATCAGAAACGTCCAACCCATTCAACACCTCCGGTTCCTACACGCCTTCCCGCTCGAATCCTTCCCAATCATCGACGCCCGCGAGAGCGTCAACGCAACCGCGACTTCGCGACACCGAAGAACTTGAAACGATCAGTCCCGAATTCGAAATCACGCCGAATTCGACGGCCCTCGGTTCTGATCTGCTGGGCGGAACCGTGTCACTCGATTCGTTTTTCCCCGGCGACGACAAGCCGATCAATCTGGATGCTTCCGACTCTGCATCGAAATCCGAAATGGAATCCGGACGCGACATCACCGGAAGCGGAATGAGTGGCTCAACCGACGAGACCGCCGACGCAGTCCCAGCACTTGATATTGACTTGCAAATCGCTGCACCGGAGTCCGGGGAGTCGATCGACATTGCGGAAACCGAATCCGAGACCGAAACGATGGAGGGCGCCGTGTCGCAACCAACGACCGTCACGCTCACCACCGCTGCCCAATCAGTCGGTTCCAAAACAATCGCCGTCGAACTGCCGCCGCTGCCTGCCGACGACGACGAACTCCCCTCGATCGTACTGCTTACCGGTTCCTCGACACCGAAAAACCTCCAATTGGAATTCCCCGGCGAATCGCGTTTGCGTTTGGTCACCGCTGAGAATTCGGAACGATGGACCGTTCAAACCGACGAGAACCAAGAACCGATCGCAACGATCGCCTGGGGTGTTGGCGACGCGACCGACGGCCTCGTTTTTCAGTGGCAGCGATCCGCAGCCGAATCTTCACTTAGCAAAACCCTTGCAAAGACACTCGCCGAAGGGCGAATCTTGACTGACTCCGGAGACATCGTCTACCTCCGTCCTCAATTCGATGCCCAACCAATCGCATTGAATCTCGCGAGCAAGGACGAGAAACTCAAATGGAGTTTAGGAGCAACCGTCCCCATCGGGCTAGCAAATTTATCGATCGAAGTGAACGTTCCCGACGACGTCGAATTGAAATGGATTGAACCGATCGATCCGGCTGCTGTACGCAATAGTCGGTGCATCGGAATGTTATCGCTCAAAGACTCACCGGACGCCGGCGCGATCGTGGTGCGAATCGACCTTCGCACTTCGAGTTCGTTGACGATGCGGATTCGTGTGGGCGGGCGACTCGACCCGAGTTTGCCTTGGCAATGGACCAACGCGAAAACGATTCGTCAAAGTCTCGATGCCCTGACCGGCCAACTGCAATCCGCCGACGGGCAATTACTGCGTCTGGATGTGGCGATCTCGCAAGCCAAAAAGATCCGCGCCCGCCGTCAGGAAGCTGCCTTGGAAATGCAACGCGATCAAATCGAATCCAACGTGAAAATCGCCACCGTGATGGCCAAACGACTCGCCGAACTCGACCAACTCGTCGCCCTCCTCGACGCCGACGCTCACCTCACCGCTAACGTCAGCGTAACATGGCCCGACGGACAATCCCAAACCCTTTTAAACGTGCTGTCCCCAAACCGATGATGGCGCGTTAGGCATGTCGAGGTGAATTCATTCGCGCCCACTCAACGCACGGAAATCGGTAAGCGGCGGGATCACTTCCATCCGAATTGGATCCGCTTGCCCGATTCAATCACTTCAAAGATTTGGTCCTCCGGGTGATCGAGGAAGCGTGGGATGTGAGGCAGGATATCGTTGAGGACTCGCAAGTCCTCGTTGGTCACCGAAACGAAACGTTTGCCTTTTTCTATTCGCACGATAAACGGATACGCCTGTTCGCCGGCGAGTTCCCAGCCCATCCGTTCGATGTTCCACACGTCGGCAGGAACCGCGCCGTGCGCTTCGTCGTACTGAATGACGGCGGCGTTCAAGTAGCGTGCGCTGTCTCGGTCGGTTGCGATGGCACGTGCATCATCGAGGTTATCGAACAGGTTCACCCCGAGTTGCTGGCCGAGTTGCCCCATGATGAAACATGCCCAGCACGGTCGATCCCAGTCCTGGCATGTGACGTAAAACGGACGGTCACCTTGGACCAATTTCCACGGCTTGGCACGGTAGAACACCGCCACACGATGGAAAAACCCCTTTAGAAAGGAATCATCCATGCCCCGGATCTCACGCAGTTGCGACTGGGTCGTCCCGTTCGCTTTGAGTAACTCGGCGATGACGCTCGTGAAGATTTCTTCCACGTCGGGCGGACCGGGGACCAAGAATTCCGCCAGCGATTGAACATCGCTTTCGCTCTCAATTTGAATGCTGGTAGCGGCCAATACCGACGACCACTCGGGCATCGAGTCTCGCAAAAAATCAGACGCGATGATCATGTTGCCCGGACGGCGCGACGGTCCCAGTTTTGGTTGTCGCATCGCGGAACGAACGAAATCGAGCGTTTCGTAGATCGACGGGGCACCTTCGCGAACGTCGAGATGGAGTATCCCACCGCTCTCTGCGTCCAATAGGATCACCATCCAGGGTCGCTCCGGCACCGGACCACTGGCGACAAACAGGGGCGGCCGCACGACGGCGAGCAGCCACAGTTCCTCGCACACGGGGATGCTCGAGACCTCGGCGGCAAACTCCTCCAACCACTCAGCGGACTGCTTAGGAGCGGACGTCATCGGATCTGCGGATCCACCTTCGGCGGACGATTGGATCATCCGCTGCATTTCAATGGCGAGATGTCCCATCATTTGATTGTAGATTTCCTGGTCATCAGCCGACGCGTCGTCGACGCGACAGTCGACGTTGACGGTGGTGATTATTTTTGCGACGGCGGTGTGCTCCGTTTTGGTGCCGACCAGGATGCACTGGGGTTTGCGAGGCTCACCAAACAGAGGGTCCGCGATCGAGCGCAGCACGCTGTCACGCAGCTCCAACGCGGTTGGTTTCTCGTCAAACGGGCGAGCATAGACCAACGTTCCCTCGTCCATCACGGCGAGAGTATGTGCGGTCGATCCGACGCTGTTCTTTTGGACGATCAATCGCCACTGGCCATCGCCAGGTTCCAGTTCCAACGCATCACCGAGTGGTTCGATGCGAGAGTTAAGCCAGGGCGGATCGTTCGGGAAATCATCCGCGGTGCGGGCGTTGAAACCGTCCTTGCTGGCAACCAATTTTTTTGCCAGCGTTCGGCGTACCCACGCGGCGGCACCCACGGTGTCTTTCCACCCCCGCATCAACAAATCGGCTCGCTCCTCGGTGAAACTGACGTCTTGCGTTTCAACTTCTTCGAGGGACGACATTGGATCGAGGCCGCACAGGAATTCAGCGATCCCAGGATACGCGGCGTGCGCCTCGTGGAGGTATCCGTTTGACAACTCCCCCGCCCCGTGTTCACGGAACGCTAGCAGTGCCTTGGCAAACGCAATCACGCCGATGTCGTCGTCGATGGGAGGTGATAAAAGGCTGTTGGGATCGATACGCTACGGGTAATCGATGATACCGCAACTCGCTCGCTCAGCCTTGCCGGGCAGGGATCGCAACCGCCCAATGGCCGGCAGGATGTTATTGTGGCAGGGTTGTCGAGGTGATGGCTCAATGGGACCGGTGATCCGATTCGTGGCACGCAACAGGCAACAGGCAGTTCCGCAGGATAGGGTGTGACCGAATGAATGACCGACGACCTAACATCACTGGTGAGTTACTCGCCGCGATGATCGACGCGGCGCCCGGTCGGGTTCGAAAACGGCTGGATCGTGAGCCCACCGCTGCCGCAAATTGGCAATGGACTCGTGTCGGTGATGAGTGGACGATCGTTGTCGGTGAAGAGAGCGTTCGATTGAAGGCGGACAATCGGCAATCAGTAATGGATATTGAGATGCTAGCGTGCTCGTGTTTGTTATCACCGAAATGCTTTCATCTGCTCGCAGTGGTGAGCTCGCTGGGGATCGCGGAGGAAGTGGACACGGAAGATGCGGTTGAAGTGGAAGTCGACGCAGACGATACTGCGGGCGTCGACATCACCACGACGATGCGGCGCGCCGCGGAACAGAGTTTGCGTTCGCTGGAGGGCCTGTTGGTGAGCGGTGCGCGGGCGAGCGGATTGATTGTCCAGTCCTCGTTGTTGCGGGCGTCCCATCAGGCCCGTGGCGAAGGTTTAGTCAATTTGTCCGCCGCTTTGATTCGTCTGACTGAAGGCATCCAACGATTGCGTGCGGCGGACGAGCACGCGGATTGTCAGAGCCTTCGTCGGGATACGATTGTCGCCATTGAAGCCGCTCATCATCTGATTCACGCTGATTCGATTTCGGCGGATCGGTTGGGGTACGTGCGACGGCCCTTCACCCCGAATTCACTGAAACGATTGACGGGCGTGGTCGCGGAGCCGATCTTGACGTTGAGCGGGTACGCGGGCGTGGTGACGCATTTGATTGGCGACGAGGGTGGCTGTTACCAAATCGTCGAGACTCGTCCCGGCGACGCCGGTTTGATCAATCAAGCGTATCGCGGCGGGATCGATTTGGGTGGGACGACGGCGTCGGCCCAAGTCATCAGTCGTTCGCGAATCGACGTCCAAAACTTAACGAGTTCGCCGGATGGACGGTTGGGCAAGGGAACCCGAACCCGCTGGGCGATCGAGCCGTCACGCGAGATCGACGCCGAGGAGGTTTCGAAATTGCAAGGCAGTTGGTCGGGACGCTTGGTCGATCAAATCACGCGGATGTTTGACCACGCCGAGTCGATTGAGATGCCGACCCGCGGCGGCGCGGATCTAGTCTGTGTACGGGGCCACATCGTCGGTGCCAGCGGCAAGGGGGTTTTGTTCCAGCCGGATGATTCCTCGGCGACGTTGACATTGGGGATCGCGATGGACAACGCGGCGGTGAAGTATCGCCAAAATTTACAATTGCTGGCTCGGTGCCCGGGGCTGGCGATCGAGCTATTCGCAAGGGTGCGGCTGGATCAAGCCGGCTGGATCGACGCACTGAGTTTCCGACCGCTGTCGGATAATTTGACGTTCCCGGAAACCTGGTCGGGGCGTTGTCATCTCGGGCTGGACGAGTTGAAGCGGCATTATTTTCAAAACACGCAGCGATTCGCGTCGGACACGGATGATCGATCAAACCAACGCGGCGTTTTGGATTGCGATGAGGAGCCGGTTCGATACACGGGCGTCGATTTGTTTCCCGGTTTGCAGAGACGCTGCGTTGCCGCAGTGATTGGTGGCCGGGGCGCGGTCGGTTCGATCGGGTCCTCGACGCATCGACGAGACCATGCCCGTCTCGAATCCCGAGGTCAACGGACGGCCGCGGATATGCTCAATTTATTGGCCACCGTTTGCGCCGAATCACCCGCAGCGACACTTCGGGGCAGCGAGAAACAAACGCATGAACCCTTCCGCCGCCCGCTCACGCTCGCGGTGATCGATCGGTACTGCCGCGAATTTCGAAGACACTACGAGCGCGAAAAATGGTTGCAGTTGTTAGGGACTGCTCAATCGACGTCAGGCAGTTTTTGAGTGCTGGGTTTGCGTTGGTGCCGGGGGCGGACGATGTCGGTTGCGAGTCCGAGCACGCCAAACAAGCGAATCACATAATAATTCGGGTCGAGTTCCCACCAACGGTGCTGTACCGACGCGCTCGCCGGGTCCGCATGATGGTTGTTGTGCCAACCTTCACCAGCGGTCAACAGCGACACAAACCAATTATTACGACTGTCATCGCCGGTCTCATAGTTCTGATAACCAAACACATGGGACAACGAATTCACGCTCCATGTGATGTGCCAAACCCAAACGGTCCGAGCCACAATGCCCCAAAGAGCAACACTGGCGATCACTCGCAGCGCCTCCGCTTCCCATCCATACCAGCCAAGTGCCATGATCGCGACAATGGCCGTGTAAACGATGGCGTGGGCGAAATAAAACAGACCGGCGGGGCTGGGAAGCTTTTCAATCCATCGATAATACGGGTCTGACAAAATGTCGCGAGCGAACTTCTCAAACATTGAAAACGTCTGCAAGCGACTGCGACTCTCAAAAACCAACCAATTGACATGCGACCAGAAAAACGTGACTCGCGGTGTATGAGGATCCTCGGGTTCGTCGGAATGAACATGGTGTCGACGATGCCAGGCAACCCACTGGGCAGGCGTCTCTTGGGCGGCGCACATCGCCAATGTCACCAAACATCGTTCGAACCATTTCGGACATTTGAAACTCTTGTGAGCGAGCAATCGGTGGTAACCGATCGGAATCGCTAGCTGGCCAAAGACAACGACCCCCGCAACAAACGCTGCAACGCCGACCCAGGTGAAGAAGTACGGGACGAAAACCAGCAGAGTCAAAACATGCAGCGAAACAAAGAAGACCACATAATCCCAACGGATGCGGCGATCGGTACCTGATGTTCGTGAGTGCGGTTTGACGGCGACCTCTGGTTTCGGTTCGCCTACTAATTCCAATTCCGCGACATTCGCACTCATAATCAATCACTTTTTCAAAAATGTCGACAAACAACGGTCACCGAGGTTTACCGTCATCGAAACAATAACTGGCGTCGTGGATGAGGCCACGAATCCCACGATCAACGGACTCGTGGCTTCACCCACTACCATTTAGCGCGTTCTCTTGCCTCACCGTCGCCTACCGTTAATCACAGGGGAAAGCACAGTATAGACCGCATCTCACGAAATCGCGATACCCCCCCTGGGAAACTATCGGGTAGAACCAATGTGGCGGAAAATGAGGGAACGCTTCAGGCGGTGTCCGACTCGGGATTTTCTTGTGAGGCCGCATTTTTTTGTCAGTCAGCGTTGAGTCGCCGCAGCAACACGCTTTGACTCGGCGAGGCAAATTCATTAGACTGGGATCGCTAGACCTCCCCCAAACAATCGGGTTTCCCCCAGTGGCACGGTCGCCACCTTGTCCCCGATCCCACCTCAACGAAGCCAAGGATGTTGGCAGACTCGCCGAAGGCGTGTGAAATTAATCACTCCGCCTCGGACGTTTTGTCGGCAAATCCGCGTGCATGCGAGCAGGATGCCCTCAGTTACCGCCCCCGTTCCGCCGGACAATGCTCTCTTTTTAGAGCGATGTTTCTGGAAACGCTGGATCGGTCGACTGTTCGAAGCCTGATACAATTGCAAATTGCGGCTGGCTCCCCACACAGCGTCGCTTACCATGATCACCTCTGTCAACGGAATCGCCCCCGCCCTGACCGCTCCCCAACTTCGCCAAGTCGCCGATTCTCTGCGGGATCGCAGTGAACTGGGCGCTTTGGCGGTCCAGTGGGATTTCGAAAGTGGCGTCGCCTTGCTGGCCGAAACCGCTCGCGTGATGGGTTTGGAATGGCTCGACGCAGAAGATGCAGACGTTGACGCGTCGGCGTTGGACGGTTTTCCGCTGAAGATGATTCACCGATACGAGGTCTTCCCGCTGGAAAAATCCGGCAATTGGATCCGCGTGGCAGTCAGCAACCCGTTCGCGTTCGGGGCCTTCGACACGATTGCCACCGCGTTGTCGTTGGAAGTCCGCCCGGTCGTCGCCACGCCGGAAACCGTTCGCCAACTGATCAAACAAAATCTCGGCGTCGGCGCCGAAACGATCGATGGACTGATCGCGATGCAGCGCCAACAGAGCGGCGATGTGCAAATGCTCGAAGAGTTGCAACTCGACGGATCCGAGGACGCCGAAGCAGCAACGCAAGCATCGGTCGTGAGACTCGTCAACGAGATTCTCAGTGAAGCCGTCGAGACGCGGGCCAGTGACATTCACATCGAGGCCCAAGAGCATCGGTTGAAACTTCGCTACCGAATCGACGGTGTGTTGCAACGGCAAAGTGTTCCGCAAGAGATGAACCAGTTCCAACCGGCGATCGTCAGCCGTTTGAAAATCATGGCGAAAATGAACATCGCCGAAAAGCGAATCCCGCAGGACGGACGGATCAAACTGCGAGTCGCCGGACGCGAAGTCGATTTGCGTGTGTCAATCATTCCGATGTTGCACGGCGAAGGCGTCGTGATGCGGGTGCTCGATAAATCGAACCTCAGTTTGTCACTGCGTGACATCGGGATGCCCGAAGACACTTATCAGGAGTACCAAAAACTCATTCGAATGCCGCACGGCATTGTACTGGTCACCGGGCCGACCGGCAGCGGGAAAACCACGACGCTGTACAGTTCACTCAACGAGATCAAATCCGAAGACACGAAGATCATCACGACCGAAGATCCGATCGAGTACCAACTCGAAGGAATCAATCAAATCCAAGTCCAGCAGAAAGTCGGTTTGACGTTTGCGGCTTGTTTGCGAGCGATCTTGCGTCACGATCCGGACGTCGTCTTGATCGGTGAAATTCGCGATTTGGAAACGGCCGAGAACGCGACCCAAGCATCGCTGACCGGTCACATGGTGTTCAGCACATTGCACACCAACGACGCTGCCGGATCGTTCATGCGGTTATGCGACATGGGCGTGGAACCGTTCTTGGTCGCCAGCACGCTCGAAGGCGTCATGGCGCAGCGCTTGGTACGTCGTTTGTGCCCGAGTTGCCGCGAGGAATACACACCCAACGTTGCCGAACTGCCCGACGACTTCCCGCTTGAAAAACTCACCGGGACGTTGTTCCGACCGCAAGGTTGCGAGCAATGCCGCGGCACGGGTTACAAGGGCCGAATGGGGATTTATGAGTTGTTGGTGACGAACGAAAAGATCCGTGATTTGGCGACTCAGCGAGCGGCGTCGAATTTGATCAAGAAAGCTGCCATCGAAGCGGGCATGCAAACGCTCCGCAGCGATGGTTGGAACAAAGCGTGCAGCGGAGTGACGACCGTGGACGAAGTGCTCCGTGTGACGAAGGCGGATTAGTCATGCCAGACTTTGCCTATGTTGCCAAAACCGCGACAGGAGAACGACGCGAAGGCATGATCGCGGCCGACACACGCCGCGCCGCGATGCAGCGATTGCGTCAACAAACGTTGTATCCGGTCAGCGTTTCAGACGTGAAGCCGGCGCTCGGCATGGCGGGCAATTTCGAGTTACCCCAGCGAGTCAAGAAAGAACAGATCGCGGACCTGTGTACGCAACTGGCCGACTTGCTCAACAACGGCGTGCCGATGTTGGAGGCGTTGTCGATCCTCGGCGAGGTCACGATCAACCCACGTTTGCAAGCGTCGGCCAAACGCATCCACGACGCGGTTGCTGAAGGCGCGACGTTGGACCAAGCGATGGCAGCCGAACCGGCGATCTTTTCCGAGTTGACGCTCAGCATGGTCCGCGCCGGACAAGAAGGTGCGTTCTTGGAAGAAGCGTTGCAGCGGACCAGCGTGTTCTTGAGCAAGCAAGACGAAATGCGTTCGAAGATTGTCAGCGCGCTCGCTTACCCGATCATCTTGGGCGTCGTCGGTACGTTGATCACCTCGTTGATGATGGTTTTTCTCGTGCCGAAGTTTCAACCGTTTTTCGATCGGCTGGAATCCACCGGATCGGGATTGCCGTTGATCACGGTATTGTTGTTGGCGGTCAGTCACACGCTGCTGAATTACGGGCTGCTGTTGCCGTTCCCGGCGATTGCGGTCGTGTTCGGAATCAAGAAATACATGGCCACCGACGGTGGCCGAATGAAGTGGGACACTTGGAAGCTGAAGATCCCCGTGATGGGCGATATCTTTCACGATGCTGCGGTATCGCGTGCCTGTCGGGTGCTCGGGACGCTGCTTCGCAACGGCGTGCCGTTGTTGAAATCGCTGAAAATTAGCAGCGAATCGACCGGCAATCGATTGCTGGAAAAAGCGATGCTCAAGTCCGCCGAGAACATCACGACGGGCGACACGTTGGCGAAACCGCTGGCGGCGAGCGGATTGATCCCGCCCCAAGTCATGGCGATGATTCGCATCGCAGAAGAATCAAACACGCTCGATGATGTGTTGGTCAAAATCGCCGACCGCATTGATGGCAAAGTCGAGCGTCAATTGGAAGTGATGGTTCGCATGATCGAACCACTAATGCTAGTGTTGATTGGCGGCATGGTCATGTTTGTGATCGTGGGCGTGTTGCTGCCAGTCTTCGATTTAAATTCAACGGTCAACTGAACAGGAGAACTCTCATGAGACGTCAACGAAATTCCCGCACACAACGCAGCGGTTTCACGCTACTGGAATTGATGATCGTGTTGATCATTTTAGTCGGATTGATCGCGATGGTCGGGCCTCGATTGCTGGGGTCGCAACAGAAAGCCGACATTCGAACGGCGGAAGTCCAAATCGGCAACTTGGCATCGGCGTTGAAAATGTACGTCGTCGACATGAAAGTGTTTCCGGCGACCGAAGATGGTTTGAACGCGTTGTTGCAGGCTCCCGATGATGAGCGTTTGGCTCGCAAGTGGGCGGGGCCGTACATCGACGGCAACAAATTACCGATCGATCCCTGGGGCAACGATTTTGAGTACGAGTTCGATATGGTCGAAGGTGGCGGCGATAGTCCGCAACCGGCGTTCCCGCGAATCTTTTCGGCGGGGCCGGATGCGCAATCGGGAACCGATGACGACATCGCCAATCAACCAGCCGACGGCGAGGAAGAGTCGGATGCGTCGGATTCCGGTTCGAGTGATTCGTAGGTGAAATTCATTCCCCGAATTTATCTAGTCACCCCTCTCCCCCGCGCTTCGCGGGGGAGAGCGGTCGGGAGTGAGGGGGCTTTCCACACTGGATGCAGCGATTTTTCAGTGCCCGTTAACCCTCACCCCCAACCCCAGCAACGTTGCGGAATGAGACTGGGTAAGCCAAAGGATCGGTCAACCCTGTTTCGACGCCAATGTTTATCCAGAGGATTCGTGAATCGAACCGCGTTCTCACTCCTCGAACTCATGATCGTCCTCACGATCATGGTTGGTGTCGCGGCGGTCGCTTGGCCGAGCCTGCGGCGACCGATGGCGGACAGCAGTGTCCAGCAAGCCGCGAATCAATTGCGGGCTGAAATTTCGGACTGCCGACAATCGGCATCCGTCCAAGGCCAACCGCGATTGATGCGTTTCGAAGCGAACCAACCGGTCATTGGATGGGGAGATTGGAAGGATTTGGTGGCCGAACAATTGGCGGACGCCAACACACTCAATCAGGAAGAGGATACGAGCGACTTGAATTCATGGGAACTTCCCGTTGACATCGTCGTCGACGAAGTCCAACTGGACTCACGCACGTACGTCGCCAGGGACGAGTCTTCGACATTGCCCGCTTCGACATTGCCCGCTTCGATATTGCCCAACGCGATCGAGATTTCCGTTTCGAAATGGTACCTGCCGTTCCTGCCCAACGGACAAACACGCGACGCCGTCATCGTGCTACGTGATTCGGTAACCGGCAGCCGCGTTGCCTTGCAAGTCGATGGGGTCACAGGAATGATGAAAACGTCGAGGTTATCAGCCGTCGATCCGGAGGCTTCCGAATGAGCAGACATGCTGACCAACGAGCCGGTTTCTCTTTGATGGAAATGGTGATCGCGACGGCAGTATTGGCCGCCAGTGGTGCGGCACTGTTCACGTTGGTGGGTCAGGCGAGCCAGTTCGCAGGCAGAGCCGAAGAACGCACGGTGGCGTTGCAAATGGCGCAGTCGACCTTGGACGAATTCTTGGCGAGCGGCTCGGAATTCGAAACGGAAATGGAGGGCAGCTTCGAATCCGATCCACGATGGAGCTACCGAATCGAACAATCCGAAGTCGCTGCCCCCGGTCAAGTTGTCGCAAACGAGCAAGCAGAATCGGAGTTGAAACGAATCGTTGTTTCGATTCATCGATCAAGTGATCCGGGCGGAGCATCGTCGAACACGACCGGGGCAGCTATTGTGAGACTGGTCCGCTGGGTGCGAGTGATGAAATCCAATGGTCCGACCGCCAGTCCGATCACCGATGCAATGGAATCACCATGAGTGTGGAGAGATCTTACCGCCGTGGTTACACGATCTTGGAACTGATGATCTCATTGGTTTTGCTGGCGACATTGATGATGGTCGCTTGGTCGATTTTGGGTTCCTATCGAGACGCGGAGCAGCGTGGTTGGAGCCAAGCCTATCAAATGCAAGTGATTCGAATCACCCGTTGTCTACTCGAAACCGACGCGGCGTGTTTGATGGAACCTCGTGTTCCAGTTAGTGAATCATCGTTTAATGGATCACCGTCCACTCAATCGAGGCCATTCCGGGGTGATGCACAGGGGTTTGAGGTCGATGTGATTCCGTCGATCGACCCGTTGCCATGGCTGGAGCAGGTGACTCGTTCGCAAGCCCCACTTTCCACGACGACCGAAACGCTCGCTCGCGAGAATCCGAATCCCGCAGTCGCGCTCGACCCGCTTACATTGCATCGATTGCGATACAAAATCGTCTCGACCGAAGGGGCAGCGGGCGCGGGGGCAGCGGGCGCAGGACTCGCCGACTCAGCCGAACAGACGTTTGACTTGCAGCGAGAGCTGATTCCGATCGACCGCTGGTCTAAAGCCTCGCCTGCGTCTGAGAAATTGCTGACAACGGCAGACTTGTATCGAATCACCGATGACGAGTTGCCACCCGAACTCGATGCCGACACGGGCAGCCGGACGACCACGATTCGCAAACTGATCGCCGCACGCTTTCGATACAGCGACGGAAAGGAATGGCAGAGCCAATGGGACAGCCAATTGAAAAGCGGCTTGCCGCGAGCGATCGAATTGAGTTTCGATTTGCCATCCGCGTCGACGGACTATGAACCGGCTGAAACCGAGCCGGACGACGCAGATGAATTCATGGCGGAGGACTTTGCGAACGAGTCGTTGATGAGCGAGAACCTAGCGATTGTCGATCCACCTGCCACCGCAACGGAGGGTGACGATGACGCCCTGGCTCGTGACGTGCGGATCGTGGTGCTGGTCCCGGGAAGTGCCGTGCGGTCAAGAAGCGTCGATGGGGCCTCTCAACCTTTGATCTTGTACCAGTCTTACGTTTACGCAGCTCCCCCACTCGCCCCAACGGGGCATTCCGATGAAAGCCCAGGGCAATGCCCTGGGAATCGCAAGGGTGATTTGAATGGTAGCCCCAACGGGGCGGTTCTCTCAGATTCGTTTAGGTTCGCCCCGTTGGGGCTTGCGTATTGGCGTTGCCGATGGAGCCCCCAGTCGTTGCCTGGAGCTACCATCGAGCTGCCCCGTTGGGGCGAGGAGCGGAACGAAACCGGCATCAGCGAAACGGCCCATCGACACCAAAGATTGCGAGGCGGAGTATGAATCAGCACCGCAGCGGGATGGCACTGTTGGTGGTCATGGTGATCGTGGCCTTAGTCGCGTTGGCGGCCTATGGGTTCAACCAACAGATGACCGATGCGTACCGATCCAGCCAACTGCAAGTCGAACGCGCCCAAGCCCGATTGACGGCGATGAGTGCTATCGAAGCGCTACGCTCGTCTTTGGAACGAGCGCGCGGCGAACGATTGACATGGCACCGCGATGCACCGGAGAAATTTACAGCGGTACCAATCGAACAGGATTCAGGTGCGACGGCAGAAGACGATTCGCAATGGGCGTTTTCCGTTCTGTCGGCGTCAGATGCGTTGGACGCGGGAAACCAAACGGAGTCTCTCCGAGGTTGGCGATTCGGATTGACCAATGAATCCGCCAAGATCAATTTAAGGGTGCTGGGCGAATGGGAGCGGGCCGAACCCGGCCAGGCGATGAAGACGCTGATGAATTTACCAGGCATGGATTCTGACTTGGCTCACGCGTTACTGCGAGCCTACGACATCAACGTTACGACACCGACAATCGCAAATAGTTTGAGCGACCGATTGGGAGCGTTCGAGAGCGAGAGCGCCACTGACATGGGTGGCATCTCATCGGGCAGTTCTTCTGCCGGCGACAATGACGCGGCCGAGTCGACACGTCAGTGGGCGATGCGTTGGACGGGCGGGGATTGGGACCAGAACTATCAACTCGATTCGCTGGAAGTTAGCCTACTAGGCGAGACAACGGGTGGGCGAGCATCCACGAGCCAACCCAGCGAATCGGACGCATCGACCGGCGAGTTGCCACTTGCTTGGCGAGATTACCTAACGTTTGACAGTGGTCAAAAAAACGAAAGTCTCACCGGGCAACCACGCGTTTTCCTAAACGGTTCTGACCTGCCAAAACTCCATCAGGATTTACTCGCGATTTGGCCTGCCGATTGGGCCAACTTTGTGATCGCGGTGCGCCAGTTTGGCATTCAATCAAACTCCTCCTCCAATAGTGGAAATTCAGTAATTTCGGCCGACCAGTGGATACCCGATTTTGCATACGAGGGCACCACGATGATTGGCAGTAGCTTGGAATTGATGGAGGCGAGCGTCCAGGTTCGCCAGACGAACGAGACCCCGATCTCGCTTCGCAGCCCGTTCTCGGATAGCTCGGGCGATCGCGAAAATTTCATAAGAGGCTTGGTCGATGATGTGACGGTGTCCCTCAGTCCCGTCATCGCCGGCCAGATCGATGTGATGGAGGCTCCCCGTCCCGTCTTGCTCGGCATTCCGTCAATGACCGCTGAGATCGCCGACCAAATCATGGAGCGGCGTGGTTCGCGGACCGGTTCGATCTCTCCGGCTGGCAGCGGAGCGTCGCGAGCGACGATCGCATGGTTGCTCGTTGAAAACGTCGTCGACCTACCCACGTTCATTCAACTGCAACCCTGGATCACGGTCGGCGGCGATTGCTACCACGCTCAAATTGTCGCCTTCCGAGACCCGCTCACACCCACGTTCCGTTGCACGGTGACGCTCGATGGATCGGCCCCCAACGTTGCCATACGAAATTTCCGCCAATGGGATGCGTGGGGCAAGGGGTTTTCGATTGACGATCTGCGCGGCGATTATATCTCCCAATGACAATTTAGGCGTTTTTTCATAGCGAACAATTCTTCGATGTCCGACGAATCGGTTCTCAATTCGCCGTTCTTCTCTCGGCAGGGCTTTGTTAGAATCGCCGCATTCTTGTTTCTACTACGCCTCCGCAACGGAGGAATCCAATGCCGGAGACGATCGAAGAGCGACTCACTCGACTTGAGAATGAACTCGCGGAACTCAAGCATGTTGCTCGCACGCGTGCTGATAAAAACAATTGGATTACAAAGATCTCCGAGACATTCCAAGGCGATACCGATTTCAAAGAAATCGTCCGTTTGGGGAACGTAATCCGAGATGCCGGGCAATTCGAGGAGAACGAATAGGTGTACGTTTTCGACACCGACCACATCAGCATCCTGCAACTCGGCGAAGGCGTTGAATACGAACGCCTTACAAAAAGAATCGCCCGGCATTCTGAAAGTGATCTTTTCACGAGGAACATTTCTTTTCACGAGGAAGTCGGGGGGTGGTACGACTACCTTGCGAAAGCGAAGTAAACGATCGGTGTGGTACGAGCCCACGAAAAATTCGAAGCGAAACTGGAGAATTTTGGTTCATCCGACGGAAGCGTGCGCCGACCCCAGGGTCGAGGTTTTTCAAGGCATGTCTGCCGTGTCCAATGATTCGATGAAAAATCGTCCTCGGTGAACCGAAATCCGCCGAGGACCGTCGGCACCATGGGCGGACCGCTTTTGCAGGAAGACGCTGGCGACCGAGATATCCCTTGTCGAGTGGCACCTCTGCAGAGCTCGACTGCGTTTCTTCCGGCTTACGTACTCGACTAGCATGCATACTCAGGCACCAATCTCGTTGGACACGGGAGTCATGCCTGGAAAACCTCCGGCGCACGCTGCCGCCGGATCAACCCGAATTTTTCCAACGCGCATGTGTTGTCTTTCGGTTCGGATGCTGCCGAAATTTTTGAAGAAACGGTCCAATGGAGTGCGTATTGAAACCATGGACCTACGAATCGGGGCGATCGTAATCGCGAACCAAATGACATTGCTGAGCCACAATACGGTGGATTACTCCAGGGTTCCGTCCCCGATACTGCAAGATTGGCTTGTCTCGGAGGCTTAGAGCTGTCTCCGAACCGCCTTGTATCCGGAACGCTGATGGAATTGGCGAGCAACGCAGCTATAGTGGGGGTCTTGCCCGTGCGACGTGGAGGGCAATGATTTCTTGAACGACGATCTGTCTAACGAGTTTTCGCCGAAAACCAATGATTGAAACATGCCTGTTCCCACCTTTCTTCAACACCTGCCTTTCCTGCACTCGTTTACGGGGCCGTCCAAGCGCGGCCCGATCGTACTCGCTTCGTGGGATCAGGTGAACGTCTATTTCTTGGTTGTGAAAGAACGCAAGGAATCACTGACGGCCGTCGCTTGGGGGACACTCGATCGCGAGGCGGAACGTCCGCCGCTGTCCGTTCTGCATCAACACCTCACCGCGAAACAGATCACGGCATCTCGCTTGGTTTTGCTGTTGCCGCGGACCGATTTGGAGATGACGACGGTGGAGATCCCGCCAGCGGAGGAATCCGAGATCGCGGCGTTGGTGCGAGCCGAAGTGGATCAGTTGATCGGCGATGGTGAGCATGAGTTGGTGGTGGATTATCGATTGCTCGACGGGGCAACGCCGCCGACGGGAATGAATACGACCTCGAAAACCAATTCTTCCGAAACCGCTGCTTCGGAAACGCCGGCGGACTCGGAGGATGCCGGCGAAACGCGGCGTGCTGGTGAAACCAATCGCTCGCAAACGGCCGCCGCGTTCTCGCTCGAACAAACTCATCTGACCGCTTGGGTCGATGCGGTCACTCAAACGGGATTGCAGCTCGACGCGTTCACGTCACGACAAACCGCGCCGCTCTATCAGCTTCGCCAGCAACGCGTCTTCCAATCGTCCTTGTCCGTGTTGATCGTGGTTTACGAGGGCGAGGTGGAGTTGTCGTTCTTCCGCGGTCATCGGTTGGCGTCGCTGCGAACATTCCGCGCCGGCAGTCACGAAGTCGGTGCGTTGACCGATCAAATCCAAGTGGAAGTGCAGCGCAGCATTTCATTGATGGATTTCGTCTCGCCGGGCGAAATGCCCGAGATGCTGGTGTTGGTCCGTGGGCCGCTCGATGCGTCGCCAGATCAGCAGACTGACATTACCGATCCCACCGATGACTCGATCACACTTTGCGAATCGCTCGGTGCCCGGCCGGTGACATTGACGATGCCGTTTGATGCCAGCCATGTGCAAGCCGACGACGCAGACACACCGGCACCGGACCCGGTCTTGGTCGGTTCTGCCCTGGTCTTCCAAAAACATCACTTGGCGGTCGATCTGATTCACCCCAAAGTGCCACCCGTGCCACCCAACCCGATGCGACGTTGGGCGGCGATCGCGGCGTTGGCGCTGGGTAGCCTCGGCGTCGGGTCGTACACGATGCTCAGTGACGTCAGTGCGTTGAAAACCCAAGTCGATGAAAAGCAACAAGAGTTGGTCGAAGCGGAACGTGTCGCCGCGAAGATGCAAGAGAAGGCCGACGAGACTCGGATGGTTCAGCAATGGCTCGGCGATCAAGTCGACTGGCTCAGCCAATTGCAGCGACTGTCTAGCCGATTCCCCGAAGGGCAACTCGCCAACGTGCGGCGTTTGTCCGCTGGCGTCGACGGCACCACCGGGGTGATCGATCTTTCCGTTCAAGTCAACGATCCCAATCGCGTCGCGGATCTCGAGAACGCCCTTCGCGATGCGAGATTTTCGATCACCAGTAAACGTGTCAGCGAACAAACCAACAACGAAGAGTACCCCTGGCAGTTCGAAGCCCGGATCGCGTTTCCGATCACTCCGATCGACGAGCGAGACGAAGAAACATTCATGCTGCCGAGTTCCGTTGAGACGCCCGTTAGCGATCCAGCCCCCGAGTCAGCGGAGGGTTCGGTATGAACGGAAACCGTCGAACGATTCTATTGGCCGCCGGTGCGATCGCCGTGATTTCGATGTATGGCATCGACACGGGATACCGATCGATGATCGAGCAACCGACCCAACGTTATGAAGGGGAACTCAAAGCGGTCGAGTCGAAACTGCAAGACGCCAACACGTCGCAAATCACCGGTCGGCGATTGGCCAACCAATTAGACGAGTGTGCAGCCCGGGCGCTGCCGTACGACCCGGCCCTGGCGAGATCGAAATATCAAGATTGGCTGTTGAAACTGGTCGAACAGCACCAAATGGAATCCGCCTCGGTCGATGCGGAAACACCGCGTCCGATTGAAGTCCGCTCCCGGACCGCGAAACGCAAGTCCAACTTGATCGGTCATCGGATCGGATTCTCCCTTCGGGCGCGGACCACGCTCGATCACCTGACCGATTTCTTGCACGATTTTCATCGCTCGGCGCAGCTCCACAAAATCCGCAGCCTCTCGCTGACGCCGCTTGTTAACGGCAATCAGCTCGATTTGAACCTATCGATCGAAACGTTATCGCTCGAATCCACCGAGCGGGAAGGTGAGTTGTCGACGCTGGTCCGAGACGAACAAACGTTTCCGGCGCGTGTTGAATACAACGAATTCGTCAGCCGCAATTTGTTCGCCAAGGGATTTTCCAAATCGCTCGGTCAAGTCCGGTTGAACGCGATCACGCAAAATCGATCCGGCGAACTCGAAGGCTGGTTCGCGGTCGGTTCGCCCGCCAAAACCCAAATCGCGATGCAAGGCGGCGTGCTGGATCTGCCACTGCATACGGTTAAAATCGAATCGTTTGAAGACAGCCGCGTCCAATTGAGGGTCAATGAATTTGAGTGTTGGCTTTCGCTCGGCCAAACGCTCGGCGAAGTCTTGGGGTATCCCACGACGGCACCCGTGGCGATCCAAGAGGCCGTGGCGATCCAAGAAACCGTCGAGAACCAAGAAACCGTCGAGAACCAAGAAACCGTCGGGAACCAAGATCCCGGCGGAGCCGAAGACCCCCCCGCAAACCTAGAACCCGTCGCAAATCAAGAAGAAGCTGAACAACCATGATGTCCATCAATCAATCAAGAACGCGTTCGATCGTGCTCGTTGCCATCGCGTTTATCGCAAGTACCTCGGCGGTGGAAACGGTTCACGCCCAATTGTTTGGTGCTCGGGCACTGGGCGATCCGTTGGCCCGACGTGCTCGCACGACCGGGGAGGCTCCCGCGGCGATGGATTCGGCCGGTGTGGTGCAAGGCGACGAACGATTCCTGCGAGGCAACCGTTCGCGGAACGAATTCGTTGGCTCCGACCGTGGTTCGCAGGAAGGGTTTATCGGCAGCGGGCAGGCCATCGGGGTGGGACGTGTGAGAACGTCGGTCGAGTCACTGGTCGAGCCACCGGATCGTTCGGCTCAGATCAACCGGCCTCTTCCACCGCTTCCCGCCGGAGGGATGTACTACCCGCGGTTGTCGATTGCCAGCTCCGAAATGGCAAGTGCGTCGTACATCTCATCGGTGACAAACAAACGTGATGCGAAGCTGCAAGCCCGGCTGAGCCAAGCGGCCGGATCGAACATTCAGGTCACGCGCCAAGGCGAGCGCACGGTGCTCCGCGGCCGGGTCGCGTCGGAATCGATGTTGGAAAAGCTGCGGATCCTCGCGTCCTTTGAACCGCATGTCGATATGATCGAAAGCCAATTGAGGGTCGCGCCGCAATTTCCCGGTCTACCGACCGGGCCTCTTTAAGCACCTTGTCGGAACAGTTTCGGTAGAACCTCACGTAGGCGAGTCTCGCTGAGACTCGCAATTTTCAGCGTCTCAGAGAAACGCTGCGACGTGGTTCCACGACGATGGTTATTGATTCGCTGTCGCTAGGCCATCTTTTCTGCGGCCAAACGGTCGTTCCAATAGGTGATGTATTGTTCGTGTTGTTTGTGCTCTTCGGTGCCGAAGACGACTTGGCGTAGTTCTTCGCGTTGATGGACAAAGCGATCAAAATCGCGTGCATCGTCGGGGTGAAACACGGGACTGGGGCGGTCATAGACGATCGTGGCGCCGTTGGCTCCGTCGTTGTGGTATTGCGACAAACCGATCACGCGGTCTGAAACGTAGAGCGCTTCGTTGAGTTCGTGGGTGACAATCAGGATCGTGTGCGGTGGTGTCTCTCCGTCATGTTTGGCTTGCAGGTTTTCTTGATAGAATCGCAACAGCATCATTTGCAGTTCGGTGCGGGTGGATTCGTCGAGGGCACCGAAGGGTTCGTCGAGCAACAGGATCTTAGGTTTCATGATCATCGCTTGCGCGATCGCCACGCGTTGCCGCATCCCGCCGGACATTTCATGGGGGTAGTGTCCGATAGCTTGGTCGAGTCCGACCTTTCGCAGGAACACCGATGACTGCTCCAAATGCTCGGCTTGCAGTTTGCGCCATTGCAGGTACTGGAATAACCGATACGGGATACTCGTCTGATCGAGCTTCAATCCGAAGGCGACGTTTTCTTGGGCGGTGAGAAAATCGTAGAGCGAGTAGTGTTGATAGACGATGCCGACGGATCGAGAGGGGCCGGTGATCAGTTCGTCTTGCGCGGTGATGCGTCCCGATTTGGGCGGATGGGTGCCTAGAATCGCTCGCAACAACGTCGATTTCCCGCAACCGCTCGGGCCGACAACGGCCACGATTTGCCCCGGCGCGATTTGCAGATTGATGTTGTTGAGCACTTTGTTGGTGCCGAACCAGTGGGAAACGTTTTGGACGTCGAGTGCGTAAGACATTTGCGTTGGGGAGGTGGGTGTTTTTCTGTGCCATGATCTTGTTTCGCGCCGCCGAGCGTCGCGGTGCTCTGGGTCATTCGCCGAACCAGGGGCACCATTTTCGGCGAAACCAAGTCAGGGACCAATCCAGTACCAGTCCGCTGCCGCCGAGAATCATGAGATAAATGTAAACGACGTTCATGTTCAAGATTCTTGACTGGATGCGAATCCGATAACCGATCCCGACATCGCCGACGACGTATTCGGCGGCGATTAAGAAAACCATCGCGGGACCGATCTGCAACCGGATCGCTTCGAGCACACGTGGCAGAATCTGTTTCCAGAGAACCTCGTAGATCACCTCGGGGCTGCTCGCGCCGAGACTGTACGCTTTGTAAACCGTGTGATCGGTAACGTCTTTTTTCGCCGCTTGGTAAATCGATTGGGCGAGGGTGAAGAACACCGACAACCCGACCATCGCGACAAACATTTCGGTCTTGGTACCGAACAAGACGAAGTACACCGCGAGCATGGCGGTGGGCGGTATTTTGGCAAAGAACGAGATCGGCGGGACGAAGAACGCTTCCACCCAAGGGTAGGCTCCCATCGCGACGCCGATGACAATCGACAAGACAACACCGAGCCCCAGCCCGAGGAGCAACCGACCGTAGGTCGCCACGAGATCCTGGCCGAGCCAAGTTTCACCGCGGGCGTTCGGTTTGGTCATCTTTTGGATTCCGTCGACGAGCGAGGAGACGCCGGGTACGACGGTCTGTTTCGGGTTCTTTTGGGTTTGTCGATACGCGATCGCCTCGTAGGCCAAAAACATCATCAAGATGGAAATGGCCGCGATCGCGAATCGCGTTTTAACTTCAACGGGTTGTCGAATCATTCGAGTTCCTTACTCAGCCGATTTCGCGGCTTCGATGAACTTAGTAACAAAGTTCACTTGAGCACTGTCGTCGTTGAAACCGATCGTCGGCTTGGTTTCGACAATGCCGTGCGATACGCAGAATTCGACAACGGCGGGCATGGTCTCGGTTCGGAATTTCTCATCGCCGAGCAGTTCCAAGGCGGCGCCGGGTGTGCCGTAGAACCGCGTTTGCTTGACGACTTCTTTCATGTCGTCGATTTCGAGGCTGCTGAATTTCTCGCCGATCGCGATGAGTGTTTCATCACCGGTGGCGGGATCGGCCATCATACGATTGATTTCGTAAAACGTTTCGATCACGGCGCCGGCAAATTTCTCGCCACCTTCACGCTCCAATGCGTCCTTGCCAATGACGACCATGTCGATGATCTCTTCTGGGATCGTGGAAGAATCGAAGATGACTTTGGCACCGTCACGTGTCCGCAGTGTTTGCAACACGAACGGGTTCCAAACCATGATCGAACTCATGTCCTCTTGGTTGGTCTGCATCGCTTGGGCGGCCGCACCGGGATCCATGTTTTTGAAAGGAAAATCGGCAATGGTTTTGCCTTGCAGTTCCAGGTTACGTTCGAAACAGTACTGCGACACCGACATCTCCAATCCGTAGGTCGGTTTGCCCTTGAGGCCATCGAGATTGTCAACACCGACGGCGATGCAGGCGTCCGCTCCGACACTGGTGCTCGTCGGCAGAATCGCGACGCTGGCGCGGCTCAGTGACGGGGCGAGTGCGTCCATGTTCGTCATGCAAACGGCATCCGTTTCGGACGCACCGTAAAAGGTCAGGCAGGTGTCGTAATCGGCTTCCTTGAGCACAATATCGACGCCCCATTTTTCTTCCATGGGTCCCATTTTGCCTTCGTCGCCGTCGATGATGCCTTTTTCATGAGCGACACCGAAAACGGACCAAGACGGGTACTCGCTCCACGCGAGCGAGAACGAGGGCACGTCGGCGCCGGTGGCGTCGGTCGTGGGAGTGGATTTGCTGCAACCGGTCGCGAGGAAACACGAACTGATCGCGAGCAGGAAGAGGGTGGGTAGTGGGCGAATCTTCATTGGTGGGGGCCTTGTGTTTCGGGGAAAGGGAGTTGGGAGTTGGTTTGCACCCCGCCCGCGCAGCCGGCGTCGAGCGTTCAGCGAGGCCGCCGGGAGAGGGCTCGGCTCTGGGTAGGTTGCTTGGAATCGCCCCCTCCCGCGTTGCGGAAGGGGTGCTGGTTTCGTCAGTGGATGGGTTGAACAATGTCGCTCGGTTCTTAACAGGCTGGTTTGCTCGTACTGCAAGGCGCCACGATTCTCTTATTTGGATCGATTCGAAACTCTTGGCAAGTTCCGCTACGGGCGCCGTGGATTCCAACGGTCCTTACTCGGGCAATCGGGCGTCGGATTGGGGGGCTTCGGTGGTGACGGGGGCGGACTCGCTCAATCCGATCAACGCGTCGAACTCGTCGTTGGAAGTGCTGTTTTGGGCGTACTCCATGAAGTCGGCCTCGGCGCGTTTGGTATCGAGTCCGGCGAGTTCGCGGCTGACCCGTGCTTTCGCACCCGCTTTCTGACGCAGTTCTCGCAACTCACGCAGCTCTTCGCTGGTCCGATCGTTGCTGAGTCCGGTCATCATGTCGGCGATCTGCTCCTCTTCGCGGGCCGACAAAACATCGGCGACGGCTTCGTGTTTTTCTTCTTTGAGCTTTTCCAAATCACGCATCAACGATTGAATTTGCGTTTGATGCCCGGAGACGTTGTTGACGAGCATCTCGAGATCGGATTCGAGTTCGGCAGCGCGTTCTTGTTTTTCGTCGAGCGTGGAACTGAAATCCTGGAACGCGGTTTGACAACGTGCGAACTCGGCATCGTTCTTGGTCGCGACGGAGTCGCCCGCATACTTGGCAGCGATTTGTTTGGCCTTGGCTGCCGCACCGGATCGGAGCTTTTGCAGTTTTTCGATTTCCTCGTTGATGTTACGCAGCTTTTGCTTCTTGGTCTCTTCTTGAGCGACCATTGCCGAGATGGCGTCTTTGTATTGGTTCAAACTCGCTTTCTTGTCTTTCAAGATGCGGTCGTAGTTGGCCGAGATGACGCCGGGGTTCATCCGCAACGTTTCGCTGGCCTTGTCGACACGAAACGTCATCAAATACCAAATGGCACGGACGTATTTGGAAATGGCTGAAAACATTGGTCTTTGTCCTCTTTATTGAAATTCGGATAGGTTGGTATCAGTTCGACGCTCGCCGAAATTGGCCATGCGTTCTTGGGTCCGTTTGGCGACTTGCAAGGTCTCGTCGAGTTCGTTTCTCAAACGACTCAAATCGGTGTCTTTGCGTTGCAATGCGAACGCATGAAATTGTTCGATGGTGTGGTTGAGGTGATCACGGGTTTGGAGGACTTCGTCGATCACTTTTTCTCGTTCGGCGAGGTATTTGCCCTGGACTGGCCCCGACATCTTTTGGCTGAGTTGAAACAGTTCGAGGGATCGTTCGAGTTGGGAAACGCTCGCCAAGAAAATCTCTTCGACTTGAGTGGCAAGTTGCGGGTGTTTGGTATCGAGTCGGTTCGCTTGGCAACTCCGGTGAAACTCTTGGTATAGTTTCCGGAGGTTCCGCAAGGCGGTTTCGGTACGTGGGTCGCGGTCTTGGGTGAGTTGTTTTTCGAGTTGGTCGAGGGCGGCGATACGTTCGTCCTCGTCTCGGCGGCGGATCGCGTCGTAGGCCCGTTGGGTCATCGATTCGAGTCCGAGGATGAGTCGCGAGGCAAAATGACCGAAACCGCCGAGGATGCCGATGATTCCGATCGCGCTGGCCGTTGGATTGCCGCCGATTGCCCAGGAGAGCAGTAGCGAACTGACCCCGGTCACGATCGGCAGCAACGTGCCGGGTGAGGCAAAGAGATCAAGCATGACTTTTTGCTTCACTTCGTCCAACGAGAGTCTCCTAGTTATTTGCTGTTTTGATTGTTAGCTGGTGGGTGGTCTTCTCCGCGAATCGTGGCGGGCGTTGGGCAGTATAGCGAATGATTAGTAGGGCATTTGCCCGAGTACAAAATTGACTTTCGTAGTGCCACTCGGATCGACCCCGACGGCGCGAATCCGGCGTGGCGAAACACCGTTGCGAATCAGGTATTCTTCGGTCGACTGAGCCCGGCGGGCGGCGAGTGCTTTGTTGGCTTCGAGATCACCTCGTCGGGACGCGTTGCCGCGAACAATGACGTAATACTGCGGCCAGGTGGCGAGTTTTTCCACGAGACCGTCGAGCGTGTACTGGCTCGTCGTCGTCAACGAATCGGTACCGCGCGGGAAAACCAGATCGCGAACCGAGAGTGTGCCGACGGGGACGAGCGATTTCCACTGATCGTCGGACAGTTCGGCGAGTTCGGCGGCCTCGCGAACCTCTTCCTCCTCGGAACCCGGATGGAAACTCTCGTCATGGAGTTTTCGCAAGATCGCGTCGAAGTACAAACGATTGGGTTGGCCGCCGGTCGGGTCGGCATCGATCGCGCCGGTTTCCATCAACACGCGGGTGATGTTCTCGATCATGTCGGCAATGTGCTGGGTCGACGTGTCGCTGCGTAAGCCGAAATGGGCGAGGTTCTCTTGCGTGTTTTTCCAGCGGATTCCCTTGACCAATTTTTCGGAAATGGCCGCGTCGATCGTGTCGTCCTCGCCCGCGTCGGACATCACCAATCGCTGCATCGCGTTGGTATCGCGATATTCGTAAAGGGCCCGGAAATAACACTTGACTACCGTTTCGGCAATCGCGGGTTGTTTGACGAGGAAATCACGGTCGGCGACGAGACAATCGACGATGTATCCGGTGAACCGGGAACTGTCGATGACCACGTGCATCGAATCATTGGCCAGGATTTTGGTAACGAAGGGTTCCCACAGAACGAACACTTGGCGAGAGTTCTTGGGCGATTTGCGATACCGCTGGAAAACGTCCGACGCGTCGTTGGCCATCACGAAGGGTTGGTCGGATAACTGATCGAGGGCGAATGTGTTCATGACCACGCGGGCGAGCGTTTCACTCGGACTGTTCGGCGTGACGATAAACCGGGTGTCGGGGTGGTTGAGGTCGTCGACGTTTTGGAACGTTTCTTTCGCGGCGACCATGGCATCGGCGCCTTGAGTTTCGTCGATCAGCGAGACGATCGTTGCCGGAGATTTCCCCATCGCGGCGGTGGTTTTGATTAACGCGTCGATGGTGAAGGCGGCCATTTCGTACCGGCCCTGACGCAGGCCGTCCAAACGTGCCGAATAATCGGCGGCATCGTCGACGAGATTGAGTTTGATTTTCTCGCGACGGAGCATTTGAGAGAACAAAGGGCTGCGCAGCACCGCGTAACCGGAGAACGAATCCAACGCGATCGTGACCTCGTGATCGTAGGGTAGGTCGCCTTGGGTCGCCTCGAGCGCCGCGCTACTGGCGGCGGCCTGTTCCTGTTCGGCGGTCTGCTCTCGCATGGGCGTGACGATCAGTCTCCACACGCCTGCCCCGGCACCGGCTAGGAACAACCAGATCAAACAAACGGCGACGAGTTTTCCTTTGCTCACTCAATTTACCTTCGATACTTGCTGCGGTTGGTTGGGTTTTTTGTGCCACCCAATTTTAATAGAACGATCGGGAAGACAACGAGCAGGCCGAGCGAGGCGAGGCAACAAAAACCGCCGGTTAGCAAACTTCCGGCGGCAGCCGTAGGTTGCGAACGTGGAGAACTGTTGAAAGGGGTGTTCCCCGCCGAATTCGGAAACTCGCCTGGGGGTGAATCGGCGAGCAGCGTGTTGTTGGATTGTGCCAACGTTTCCAACGCTGAGGCGGCGACCTCATCGGGCAGTCCCGCGATCATGTCGTAATCGGAATCACCCGCGTCGCTAGGCTCTTCACTGGTTTCGGCAAACACCTCGGCGAGGGCGCGCGTCAACGAGTTCGGGTCGTCGGCCCGGCGGTAGGATTGCACCTGAGTCGCGAGGCTGTGGTCGCCCGGCATACTGACGCCGATCACATCGATCATCAAACCGCGAGCACGCGCCATCGGGAGATACTGATCGACGAGTTCCGGGTCACTGGCCTCGCCGTCGGTGACGATCAACATCCGGTAGGTGCCGTACATTTGTTTTTGCCGAGCGTCTAACAACGCATCGGCGGCAATCTGCATCGCCTCGCCCAGCGGCGTGCCACCGGTCGCACTGATCCGGGAAATCTGATTCGCGATCTCGCCACGCTCGACCAGACCGAGCGGGGCGATCCAGTTGTCGTTGCCCGAACGCGTGTTGAGCGTCAACACACCGACGTTGGCATCGTCGGGCAGGCTTTGAAGAACCTGCGTCAATGCCGACCGGGCCGCGTCCATTTTGGACATGTTACGGTTGCCCGTCATGCGGTCTCTCATGCTGCCGCTGTCGTCGAGCACGACGACCACGTTCTGTTGCGCCAGCACGAACGAGGGGCTGAGCAGCCATGCGAAGGCGATCAGCATGCAAGTCGTTTTTGTCGGCATGTTAGGTCTCATGAGTGGATGGGATGAGCCGTATGTTAAGAAACGCAGGATAGGCTTCCTGCCTTGCCCGTAGGTAAGGCTTTCCAGCCTGACACACGCGGAGGTCAGCCTAGAAAGGCTAACGTACGTTGCCGGATAGGCCTTCAGCCTGTCGTTTCGACGATGACAGGCTAAACGCCTATCCAACTTCTTGTTTCCGTGATGCGTAAGGAACGACAAAACTGTGGCGAACGCCAAAACGGCTCATCGTCCACGGGTCAATCGTTTTAGAAATCGAAATCGGATGATTGAATCGCTTCGGCTTCCACCTTCACGATTCGGAACTCGACCCGCATGTTCTGTTTCGCTTCGTCCAAGTTCGCTGGTTTGGAGATCACCGGATCGGAGATGCCGGCGCCGACAGGCGTGATTTGCGAGGGATCGATTTTGGTGCCTTGTGATTGAGCAAAATCGACCAACGCGTCACGCACCTCTTCGGCGCGTTTCTTGGACAGGTTGAGCGCCGCTTGCATGGTCACCGACGGGTCGGGTGACGAACCGGAGAACATGCCCTGCTCGATCAACTCTTGCAGGTTGCCGATCTGTTGCAAATCGAGCGGTTTGCCGTTGAGGAAGTAACGGTAATTGCCGCGAGTTCCCGTTTGCTTGATCACGCCTTTGCCCATCCCGGCGCGCAACATGTCGACGAGAGTCTTGGTCGGATCGGAATGACCGCGAATCACGACGCGGGCGTTGCCGAACGTCGACGCATCTTTGAGGGCGCGGTTGAATTCGGTACCGTAGCGATCGGCGGAGAACTGTTTTTGGTTCGGTTCAAAGTTAATCGTGAAGGACACGATTGTATTGCTGTCGAGGTTGTCACCGAGGAACTCGTCCATCGACTCAGCCGCATCGGCGAAGCGTTCGGTTTGTTTCGGTTCGATGTACTCGACGCCGGCGAGTTTGGCGACGTTGCGGTAGTCCCATCCGGGCGGTTCGAACCCGAGTCGTTTCGAAGCGTAACCCCACGTCGTGGCCAAGTCCAAGGCCGCTTTCATTTTGGAATCGAACCCGCTGAGGTTGCCAGAATCGTTGAAGAACGTGAGTTGTCCGGGCAGACCGACGAAAGTGCAATCGAGCAACAATCCGTGTCCGTCAATCTCGATGCTGGGGATCACCTCTTCGCCGAAGATTTGTTGCGATTGCTTCAGCAACGAGGTGTAGGTCGGCGACATCTTCTTGTTCGTTTCGAAATCCTTTCGCATCCCCACCACGTCTTGCGAGCCGCGAAGGTAACCGGCGACGAAACGCTCGACGGTGTCTTTGTTGGCATCAAACCAATCTTTGCGAACCGCGTAAACGTCCGCGATGCTGCGGCTCATTTGTTGGGTGCTGTTGAGGATCCGTGCTCCTTTGACGGTGCCCTCGGCGCCGGAACCGACCGAGTCGAAACCGCCGGTCAGTCCGAACATGTCCGGTGTGATCACGCAGCAGGCGTCGATGCTCTCGTCGCTACGGAATTTTTCCGCCGCTCCGTTGGGGCCGGTTAAATCATCGGTCCAAACGATCGTCACATCGTTTTTCGCGAGTTGGGCGGCGGCGAGCGAATCGAAGAGGAAACCGACGTGGGGGCCGCCTTGTTGGCAAGCAATCTTTTTGCCTTTGAGGTCGTTGAGCGTTTTGATTTCCTCGCGTGAAACGAGGTGGTCACCGGCGCTCCATGATAACTGCATGATAACGACGGGTTTGGTCTGCGGATTCTGGCCGAGCACCTCGCTGGCCTGCCCGAGCATGCTGAACGTGCCCCGCAGGAACGGCGACTTGCCGCCGAGATAATCCTTCACCTGGGTGATGAAATCGTCGCCGGGCGTGAGTTTGAGATTCAGCTTTTCTTTGGCGAAGATCGAACCCGGCTTGGTCGTCAAACCACCGTTGGCGTGGAACGTTGCCACGTCACCGCCCCACGTGATGAAGGGCACGGACAAGACGTCCGATTTCGCCACCGGTTTGACCGTCACCGGCCCGACGAGTTCGGAAAACTTTTGCTGGGCCGTGGCACTGCCCGGCATCATCGAGCCGAGCAGAGCGATCGCCACTGCGGCAACAATTTGGAACCTGCGATTTGTCATCGGTAATCTCAACATCAGTGAATCCCCTCTCGTTCGAGTTGTTTAATTTCTTGTTCCCAGATCGCACGTTGCCCGTCGCTGACCGTCGGGTCGGGCAACAGGCTGCGACGGGTGCAATTGACGAGCGCTTGCAATGATTGGTAGCGGCGCGTTTGTTCGATCGCCGGTGGTAAGTGGTCGTGAATCATGGCCATCAGGGCGTCGACATCCTCGGGCGGTTCGGCTTTGAGTTGACTTCGCAGCGACGCAAACGCCGCCGCCGAGTACCCAGGCGACAAAACATCGCGATCGAGGCGCTCGACAATTTCAGATTCTTCGCCGAGCGCGGTCGCCGCGAGCAGCCAGCGGATGAATTCGCGTCGATCCTCGTCGACAGGGTCCATGATCGGGATGATCAAATCGCCGACGCGTCCGGGACGGCGAATGTCGGGCGAGAGCAGATGAATCCGCGCCGTCATCAGTAACCAAATGACCTGACCTCGCAACCGCGGGTCGCTCATCATCGCTTGAATTTTCCCGGTCAACCGGCGTTCGGTTTCGTGTGCCCCGGCGCCCACGCTGCCGAACTGCGTGTCGGCCTCGTCAACAAAAATCACGACTTTTTCGAGTGCTTCTAACACTCGCCGGAGCCGTTCGAAAATCACGTCGGTTTGACCGAACCACTGGCTGCGGATGCTTTTGAGCACCAACACCGGCAGATCGAGTTCGGCCGCGAGTGCTTCGAAAATGAACGTCTTGCCGCCCCCGATCGGCCCGGCGACGGCGGCGCCCGGCAATGCCGCCTCGCCTTTCATCTTCAACCGGGGGATCATTTTTTCTTCTAAAAAAACCTTCAGAGCGCGAAAGCCGACGACCTGAGCCAAGCGGTGAGACGGCTTTTTGAACTCGACGACGTCTTCGCCGAGTTGTCCCTGAATGTACTGTTGGACCATCGCGATCACATCGGTCGGTCGCATCGTCTCGTCATCGTAGGCCGCCTCGATCAACAATTGACGCAGCGCGTGCATGGATAAACCCGCACTGAACTCGGCGAGACTCTGCGACGAGGACCATAGTTTCGCGGGCGATTTGCTGGTGAGTTGAAAATGATCGATGAAGTGCAACCGCAGAGCCGTCGAAGGCGCCGCCACCTCCACATCGAGTAATTGCGGCAACCTTCCGATTCGAGAATGAATTTGGCTGCGTGATTCGGCGAGCAAACACACACTGTCCCCGCCCGCCATGAAATCCGGATCACTGAACCAATCGCTCACGATACTGATTCGCCGCAGGTGGGCGTCGTTGAGCGAAGTGATGTCCCCGCGTCCGGCCGGCACGAGCATGTCGGCGGCCTCGATCACGATCAACAGGTTCTCGCTCAACATCGTGCGAGAACAGATCGTCAATTGTCGCAGAAATTCCAACGCCTGCGTCGCGTTGCCGATCGACCCGTGAATCAACGATTCGTACTCATCACGTCGTTGCTGCACGGTGTTTTCACGGCGAGCCAAATCGTGCAGCGCCAGCGCAGCGGGATCGACGCCGGTTCGCCAACCGACCCACGCGTCTCGTAATTTGTCGTGATCTTCCGGAGCGATTCGGATCGGGCCGTTGAGTTCGTAAACCAAACGGATGATCCCGGCGATTCCGGTTTTCTTCCTTACGAAACTAATCAACGGGACATAATCATCGCCATCGAAAAACAGATCGTGAATGTTGCCGTGCAAGATGACGCAGCGGGATTGTCCGGAATTGAAGATCCGAGCCAAACGGCTGAAAAACGCGTAACCAGGTTCATTCGTGTCGATTGGATGAGACTCCCGTTGCATGAAAATGGCAGGGTGTTGAGACTGCCTGAGGAGCTGATTTCGCCGAGGCAACGTCGCTGACTTTATCAGTATTGACCACTCGTAAAGGCGACGCAACACCCCCTCATGCGTGGGTGGTATCACCCTCCCGGCGAAGACTATTGCAATACAAGCCCGACGCGCTAGCGAGTGACGTCAACAGGTCACTCGCTAGCGCGTCGGGCTTATATTCTTGCGCTAGCGGGCTGTCGATTTAGTTAGCCGATGGGCGTTAGCCCCGGTTATCACACCGGCAACCGGGGCTAACGCCCATCGGCTAATCTTTCCTGGCACAAAAACGATTAAATCGACAGCCCGCTAGCGGGCTGTCGATTTAGTGTCTCCATGAAATTAACGTGCCAATACGAGCCCGACGCGCAAGCGAGTGCATGCTGTGCTTCCCTCGCTCGCGCGTCGGGCTTGTAAATCGACAGCCCGCTAGCATAACCGGATCTGACTTCGGCAATAGTCTCCCGCGAAGCCGGTTGGTGAAGGATGACGGAGACACATGTTCTCTCGGAAAACCAGTGCGAAACAACCGTTCGATGCTGGACCCGCTATAGTCAGGGGTTCAAAGAACCTCAGCCGAGATTGCCGGTTGTGATGATTCTGCAAAATCTGAGCCCAATCGATTCCAATCCCAATTACCACCATGCACATGATGAAATCGATCGCAACTTCGCTGCTGTTATCCGCGTTGGCGACCTGCTGCCACATGGAATTCAGCCATGCCGACGAGTCTCGTCCGAACGTTTTGATGATCGCCATTGACGATCTCAACGACTGGGTTGAACCGCTCGAAGGACACCCGCAAACGAAGACACCCGCAATGAAACAACTCGCCGGCCAGGGCGTTAACTTCACCAACGCTCATTGCCAATCGCCGCTGTGTAATTCGTCCCGGACGAGTCTGATGATGAGTCTGCGACCTTCGACGACCGGGATCTATGGATTGAAACCTTGGATTCGAGAGATTCCGAAATATCAACAGCATGTTTCGTTACCCCAGCACTTTAAGAACCACGGTTACGAGACGTTCAGTGGAGGCAAAATCTATCACGGTGGTAACGGACGCCAAGTGCGACCACCGTGTACACCGGAGTTCGATCATTGGGGGCCGGGAGCCGGCCCCGGTGCCCGGCCGCCGAAAAAATTAGTGCCCCCGACGCCGACGGGGAACCACCCGTTGGTCGATTGGGGTGTGTTCGATCACGACGAGAAAGACAAAGGCGATTGGAAGGTCGCCGATTGGGCGGTGCAAACGCTCCAAGGGATGCCCGAGCGAGAATCGGACCAACCGTTCTTCTTGTCGGTCGGCTTTTTTCTACCCCACGTCCCCTGTCACGTGACACCGAAATACTGGGACATGTTTCCCGCCGAAACCTTGATCTTGCCCCGGATGCAAAAAGACGATCGGACGGACTGCTCGCCGCTGAGTTGGTACCTGCATTGGAATTTGCCCGAACCGCGGTTGTCGTGGTTAGAACATCACGACGAGCAAATCAATTTGGTGCGTTCTTACCTCGGTTGCATCGCGTTTGTGGATTCCCAGGTGCAACGAGTGATCGACGCGCTCGCGCAATCCGGTGAGGCGGACAACACCATCATCGTTTTATGGAGCGATCACGGTTGGCATTTGGGCGAGAAAGAAATCACGGGCAAAAACACGCTCTGGGAACCGTCGACCCGGGTTCCGTTGATCTTTGCCGGGCCGGGCATCGAACCGGGAACGACGAATCAGCCGGCCGAACTGCTCGATATCTATCCGACGCTCTCGGATCTCGCCGGTCTGCCCGCCCCCGAGGCAGTCGAAGGGATCAGTCTCGTGCCGCAATTGAACGACACGAGTGCCGCACGATCACGGCCCGCAATCACCGATCACAACCCCGGCAACTTCGGCATCCGCGACACCCGATACCGATTGATCCGTTATGCCGACGGCAGTGAAGAGTTGTACGACCTGGAAAACGATCCCGAGGAGTTTACCAACGTGATCGATCGTGGCGAGCACGCGTCAGCGGCAAACCGATTGCGGAAATGGGTTCGTCAAGACCCCGCTCCCTTGGCCGCCAACAGTGCCTCGCGGATCCTCGAACACCGTGAGGACGGTTGGTACTGGGAAAACGAAAAGATCGACCCGGATCATCCGCCGATGAGCATCGGAGCGACCAGGAAGGAAGACCTTCCTCGTTGATTCCGTCTGACGATCAAGCAGATCAAGCATGATTTCAAGAGTCTCTTTGAATCGACTGCCACTCACATCCGTGGGTCGGTCGGAATCGGAATCGTGCTTCTTTCTCTCAGCCACCGGGCCAAGGCGAGCCGGGTGGGGAGTTGGATCGGGTCATCCACCATTTCGTCATCGCCATTGACCACACACGCTTGGAACGGGCCGTCTCGTGACGGCAAATCGAATCCGCCGAGATCGGTGAGAATCAATTGACGCCCGTCCTTCTCGACACGCACCCAAGCCCGCGATACACCGGGCCGATGATCGACGTTAAAGCCGCGTTCAATCCAATCGATAAAAAAGAGCATAAGGAACAGTAACCAAAAGGCAAAAAACCAACAAAAAAGCCTCCAGAACCCTGGGGATTCTGGAGGCGATAGGCCAGGCAGGACTTGAACCCGCGACCAAGGCATTATGAGTGCCGTGCTCTAACCAACTGAGCTACTGGCCCGGTTCTTTTCGAACGGTATCGTACCAATCGATCGCAGGTTGATCGAGCCCTGAACGCGACGCGTCCGATCAATCGCAGGCCTGCCGACGCTCGGAGAGGGCTTGTGAGACTCGTTTCACGCTTCGTTGGGGACGCGGTCGTTCACAAAACAACGCCGAAGAGTACGAAACCAATGAAAACGAAGATAATGAAGCCGATCATGAGCGCAATGTTGAGCATCGTCGTTTGACACTTGACCTCGGGTGTTTCGTCAACGATTTCCTGGTACTCGGCTGAAAAAACGGTTTGCCCTTTTTTCGATCCGAGGAGATACAGCACATAGCCGCCGACGATCGTCCCCACGGGAAAAACGAGTAGAAACAACGCACTGAGTAGGATCGTGCTCACCCTCGCGGCGAGACTTCGGCGACGCAGTCCCAGACCGGTTGCGAGCAAAACCGCCGCTACAATTGCGGTGATCGACAGGGAGATGATGGATTCGACGAAGTTGCCGGTTCCCCGAGAAATGACTGCCAGGACCGTGAAGAAGATAAACAAAATCAACGGCACGGCGACGACACAAAAACAACCGCCAACGGCACCAACGGACGTTTCGTGATTGATGTGTTGGCGGCGAATTCGAACCGCTTCGCTGACCACCTCCTCACGCGCGGGCTCGGTCAAGATCGAGGGCGCGTAGGGGTTGATCTTGGGCGCGGGCGGACGCTCGGTTGGTTCGTCGGGAACCGGCGGTTGGGAGTCGGACATCAGTTCGTGATTGTTCGAGAAAGTTCCAAAATCAAAAAAACGCCCGACCGAGCGTTGGACTCCTCGCGAACTGTTTCTGTTTTCTCATTCTGGTTTCTTGCCTTAGCCAGGCGACGGCGGCGGATACCGACCGCCCGAACATGCTGTTAATCATGGCGGATGACATGGGGTTTTCTGATATCGGATGTTACGGTGGCGAGATCACGACTCCGAACTTGGATGCCCTCGCGGCGGAGGGGATGCGGTTTCGGGATTTCTACAATAACGCGAAGTGTGAGCACACGCGAGCGTCGTTATTGACCGGTCGTTGGTGGCACCATGTGGGCGCGTCGCCGACGGTTCACTACGCGGCACCGACGTTTGGCGAGCGGATGCGGGAGGCTGGTTACCGGACCTTGATGGTGGGCAAATGGCACGCCGGACAAACTCCATTCCAACGTGGGTTCGATCGGCATTTCGGATTGGTCGATGGTTGTTGCAATTTTTGGAACCCGAGGCACGCACGCGAGGGGGAACCCGAACCGGCTAAGAAAAAAGTGAGGCGATGGGCGATCGATGGTCAAGTGTTCTCACCTTACCAGCCGCCGAGTGAAGAATTCTATACGACGGACGCGTTCACCGATTACGCCGTCGACTATCTCAATGAATATCGAAACGAAGAGAAACCGTTCCTGTTGTATGTCGGCTATACAGCGCCGCATTATCCGATGCACGCCAGCGAAGAGGACGTTGCAAAGTACCGAGGTCGTTATGCGAAAATCGGATGGGACGAGTTGCGGCGTCGTCGATTCGCGCGGCAGCAGGAACTCGGCGTCTTGCCACCGAACTGCACGCTTTCGCCGCGCGACCCGGTTCTGCCGACTTGGGATGAGATTCCGGCCCAGGATCGTGATCTTTGGGATTTGCGGATGGCGACTTACGCGGCGATGATCGACCGCATGGATCGCAACATCGGGCGGATCATTCAAACGCTGCGAGACAACGGAGAACTCGAGAACACGGCCATCTTTTTTCTCTCCGATTACGGGGCGCGTGAGGATCCCGCTGACCGATCGACGGTCAAGGGAGCGATGCCATGGGAAGTGACGAGCTACATGACGCAAGGCCGGGTGTGGGCGAACGCGTCCAACACGCCGTATCGAAAATACAAGATGACGAATTTCGAGGGCGGCACCCGCACCCCAATGATCGCGACGTGGCCGGGGATGACGAAACCAGGGTCAATTACCGACCAGGTCGGGCATCTGATCGATTTTTTGCCGACGATGTTGCAGGCGGCCGAGTTGGAGCTGGAGGTGGATGATGTACTGCCCGGGCGTGCTCTGCAAGACGCGTTGTCGGGAGCGTCCGACGAGCGTCCCTGGCCGTTGTTTTGGAAGTTCAGTCGCGCCGAGGCGATCCGTGACCGGCAGTGGAAACTCGTCCGCTACGGCAAATCGAAATGGGAACTCTACGACCTCGCCGCCGACCCGACGGAGTGTGACAACCTCGCGGAAATACAACCTGAGCAAGTACGATTACTGTCGCAGCAATGGAACCGGTGGTGGGCCCAGCAACCCTTGAACTCTGCGAAGTAGACGAGCGAATGACGCGAGTGGTTGGGACAGCTAAGTCTTAGCGTCGTGGACGAACAGGCCCGAAATTCAATTCGCTCGTCGGTGGCGTGAGGTGCGAGGGATTCGGTGGCGTTTTTCTTCGCTCGTGAGGTGTCCCCATCGCAACGTTTGGTCTTGCTCGTATTGCTTGCCCAATTGCGCCGCGATTTTTGCTTTGGCGAGTTCGAACCCGAGATAGAACGCGTGCGAAACGTCGACGTTGTCCGATTGAGGCATCGCGAGCAAGTCGCTCATCATCGTGAAGGGTTCGTCGCCGCGAAGGTGGACGCCAGCGCTGATCAAATGAATCTCACCGTTTTGGACGAGGATGCGATAGTTGTTGTCTCGAATTTCAGCGGCGAGTGTGGCGAGGGCCTCGTCGGAGTAAGGACGCAATTTCGGATCGCGAAGCATCACGAGTTGGTCCGAAAGACGTTTCGGTGGCACGCCTTCGCGGATACTGTGATGGACCAAGCGTCGGGCGATGTCGCATTCGCGGATCGAGGAGCGGGCCCAATTGATGACTTGAGTGGTCAACACGCTGCCCACGCCGAACTCTTCGCATAAACCGAGCAACAGGAAATTCACGCCGGCGGAATCCACGTCCGTCAATTCGGTGAGGTTGCCGATGCCCATCATCATCGCGTGCTCGGGATAGCGGCGGCGTGTTTCGGCATAACGCAGCAACGACGCGCCGAACCCCGATCCGATCGGTTCGAGGATCGGATCGAGCCGACATGGCACGCCATTGCACCGGAGAAACTCGATCGTCTCGTCGAGCGAGTTGAGATCGTCGGGAGTGTCGGGGATCGCGACGACCTCGCAACCCCAATCCACGGCGACCTGACGGTTGGATGAGTTGACCGAAAGCACGAGTGAGGCGCCAGCCCGGATCGCGGTCTCGGCTTCCCAGGAGTCGAACGTGTCGATGCTGACGCGGTGTCCGTTTTGAACGAGAGCGGCAACGTAATCACCGATCGCTCCGCAGCGTCGGGCCGGGTCGCATCCGACATCTATCCGGTCGGCACCTTCGCTGCGGAGTGAGTCGGCGACACGCGTGATTTCGTCGAGACTCCAGCGTGGCGCATGATTGATTTCCGCGATGATCTCGATGCGATGTTCGGAAAGATCGATGTCGCGGATTTTGCCACCCAACCACGTATCGAGGTCGCGACAATCTTTCGGGCCGCATAAAATTTGTTCGGGGGCGAGGCCCGCCATCTCGGCCAATCGCATCCGCCAAGTTTTTTCGGGGATTGCTTCATCGATCGGCAGGTCGACGGCACCGACGCAGTACCCGGGCAAGACGACGTGGGTGATGGCTGCGGGAATTTCGAAATGGCGGGTCAACCATTTCGGCGTGATCAGAGCGGCGACGGTGATCGGCGTGACCAACACGGTCTGCGTGAAACCGTACTTGTTCGCCGCCTCGCTGGCGGCCGATCGCATCGCTGTTGCGGCCAACCGTCCGGTGACGAACAGCACCGCTGCGGCGGGCGGCAAAACGGTCGACGCGGTGGCGGCGGATTCAGCGTGGGAGGGTTTCGGCACGAGATGGTTGAGCGGAGGAGGCGTTGGCGTGTTTCGATGTGATGGGGGGAGGACGCGAAAACGCGCCGGGTCTAAGATCTGTCAAAGCGTACCCGGACGGTTCGCTGTCGTAACCTGCTCTCCACCCCTTTGGTTCCCCTGTCATGCTCGCCCGCGTCGGTCCTTATTCCTGTGGCGATTCCCAGCCGTTGCTGTTGATCGCCGGTCCTTGTGTTTTGCAGACCCGCGAACTCGCGATGCAGATCGGCGAGGTGTTGGCGAAAATCAATGATCGGAGCGATATCAATGTGGTGTTCAAGGCGTCCTTTGACAAGGCGAACCGAACGAGTTTATCCGCGAAACGGGGGCCTGGGATCGATGCCGGGTTGCGGTTACTCGAAGCGGTGGGAGCGGACAGCGGGTTGCCGGTGACGACGGACATTCACTTGCCCGAGCACGCCGCCGCGGCGGCGGAGGTTTGCTCGTTATTACAGATCCCGGCGTTTCTCGCCCGACAAACGGACTTGCTCGTCGCCGCCGCGAAAACCGGTCGGGCGGTGAACGTGAAGAAAGGTCAATTCATGGCCCCGAGTGACATGCGATACGTGGTGGATAAACTGCGCGGCAGTTTTCCGAAAACCGACGAAACCACGGAAGGCCGCACCGAAGGCCGGATTCTAGTTTGTGAGCGGGGCACGTTTTTCGGCTACGGTCGTTTGGTCAACGACATGCAATCGATCCCAATCATGCGTTCGCTCGGCGTCCCGGTCGTGTTCGATGCCACGCACAGCGTGCAGCAACCCGGCGGATTGGGTGGTGCGACGGGCGGAAATCGAGAAATGGTCGAACCTTTGGCCCGCGCCGCCGTAGCGATCGGGTGTGACGCGCTGTTTTTCGAGACGCACCCTCAACCGCAGGATTCACCGAGCGACGGAGCGAATATGATCCCCTTGGACCGGTTTGTCGGAGTCGTCGACCGACTGTTGCGATTGCGCGAAACCGTTGAGAGTCTTTCGTGAAATTCACTTCGCCTCATTCTATAGCCGTTCGGACACGAAACCGATGTTAACTCATCCTGCATCGTATCGAGCCTCCCGCGAGAAGACACCGATGAACCGTTCGACCGTTCCCACTGCCGGCCTCGTGGCTCTGCTGTTGCTTTCGTGCGGTGCCGGATGCCGTGACGACGCGGGCGAGATGCAGCGAATCATGTCACAGAAACAGGCCGCCCAGCAAAACGCGTCGCGGCAGGACCATCTCGGCGAGACGGTTTCGTTGCTCGACGAATACATCGGTTTGAACGAGGAAAAGGCGCGGCAGAAGATCGTCTACCACGTCAACGATTGGTTGCGAGAGAACGCGAATCGGGACGCTGCGGCTGGGAAATCCGATGCCGAAGCGAGTCCGCTGCCGAGAATCGTCGAGTCGTTCAGCGACATGGTCCCCGGAGATGCAATCGCCGGCGCGATCGCGCGTCCGGAATTCTCGACCGCCGACGTTCCGCTGCTACGGGACGCCAACATGTTTCGGCACGTCGCCGCGTGGATCGACACGCCGCTGCGTGCTGACCCGTTGTTGAGCAGTTGGTTTGAACAACTGCGCGGGGCCGCACAAACCGAGACGACGCGCGATGCCGAGAGCGAATTGCCGGTCATGACGACGTCCGAGATCGATCGTTTGCAGAGCGCCGCGAGATTGTTCGATTGGACGATTCGCAACATCGCGCTGGAAGCCGATCAGTTGCCGGTCCCGCCGGGGATGCAACTGCCCCCGATGCCGCCGGGGATCCCGTTCGAGGGGCCGGGGTTTCGTCAATCCGATTATCAAACGTTGTGGCGTGGTCGGGGGGATTGGTTGCAGCGTTGCGGTGTGTTCACGCAGTTGTGCCTGCAGGCCGGAATCCCCACCGCAGTGCTGGCGACGCAGTCCGACGAGACGGGGCTTCGGACCCCGTGGTCGGTCGGTGTGCTGATTGGCGAACAAATTTTCCTATTCGAACCACGCCTCGGTTTGCCCATTCCCGGTCCGGATCAAACCGGCATTGCGACGTTGACTCAGGCTCGCAAAGACCCGACCGTGATGCGGCGATTGAACGTGGCCGGGTTTTTTGATTACCCGCTCTCCCGGACCGATATTCAACAGAGTGTCGCGTTGTTGAACGTCCGGATCGAGAACCTTTCTTCACGGATGCGGATGCTCGAATCCGGATTGACGGGTGACCGCCGGATGACATTGTGGGTCGATGCGGATTCCTGGGCGGAACGATTCGATGCCGTCTCCGGCGTGGCTGGTGTTCGCATCTGGGAAATCCCGACGTTGGCCGAAGCCTATGCGGATGCAATGGAAATGTTCGCCGAACGGGACCCCATGTTCGGGTTCTGGTACCGATCTCGCTTCGCCCTGCTCGACGCGAATGTTTCGGCGAACAACAACCTCGCCCAAGGTCGATGGCGACACCTGATCGGTCAATTTGTCGATGACGATTTGGACGACGAACTCGGTGCTCGAACACACTACCTGCAACAACGGGCACCCGAATTTGAGATCGATGACCTTCGGATCAATGTTGATTTACAGGTCCAGTATGGATTGCGTCGTGAACTCCGCGTGACACCCGAACAATACGACCAACAGCTCCGCGAGATGCAAGCACTCTTGCGATTGGGCAAACGGACGGCCACCTACTGGTTGGCGCTCGTGCAATACGACGACGGACGTTTCGAGACCGCCTTCAATTGGTTCACTCGCCGCGTCCTCGACGACGAGCAGCGATCGTATTGGGAGGACGCTGCGATCTACAACGCGGCTCGTTCGAGTGAAGAGATGGGAAACATTGATGAGGCGATTCGAAGATTGAAAACCGATCGCAATATTTCCGAGCACGGCAACCGATTACGAGCCCGGTTGCTGGACAAGACCCTCGCCGAGGAGGAACCCGAATCCGGCGAGGAGGTTCAGGAGGGGGACGCCACGTAGCGGCGTCTCGCTGAAACGCTGGGATTTGCGAGTCTCAGAGAGACTCGCCTAAGTGCCTTCGAATCGCTCGCGGTTCGGAGAGCGGCGCGACTCGATACAATCGAGGACGGTTTTCGGAAGCAGCTTTGTTTTGTAGGTGACTCGCGCTAGGTCCAGGTCGGGGATCGATTCGTCAACCGTTTCGGCAATCGCGAGCATGATCTTCGCGTGGGTGCGAAACTGCTGCAGACGATTGGCTTTCTCTCGGAGGTATTCCGGGGTCCAAAAACCGACGATTTCGAGCAAGACCTCGCCGTGCTCGGGATGAATCAACGTGAAGTCGGGTAGGAACACGGTTTGACCCTCGTGCAGGATGGTTGCTTCGCGTTGGATACTCCATCCGTGGGTGTCTGTTTCGATCCAACGACGGTGAAACGTCTCTTCGACGTCGCTATCGAAATCCCCCGGTTCGATTTCACCATGGAGTCCGTCGCCGCTGGTCAGACGCAGTGCGAAGCGTCGCCGCAGCGGTCCGATCACGATCGCTCGCATCCGCCAATCTTCGGCGGCGAGTAGTCCGGGCAGGAACCGAGCCATGGCGACGCCGTAGCGGCGGGTTCCCCGGATGACGGATGCGGGGCCGTTGAAACGGAACAGATAACCGTCGTCTTGGCGGGCGATCGTGTGCATCAACCGGGCGAGTTTGGCGTAACGCAACACGGTCTTGAAATCTCGTTTTGCTAGCACCGTCATTTCGATCGCGCCATACAACGCCGTCTGCGTTTGGGCGACGTTGTATCGACGTAGCAGAGCGATGCCGTCGAGCGACGGATCGGGTGGCTTTTTTAAACAGTGGAATTCGATCACGTCGGCGAACAGTTCCGATTCGATCTCCGTCCAGGGGCGTCCGATCTCGTCGGCGATGCGTTGTTTCGTCTCGGATTCACTCGTGGCGAACAGGTGATCGGCGTGATGGACGAGCGGATGGTGGGCGGCGGCGATTGTGAAGACGCGGGCTCGCAATTTCGCGGCCCGGTTGCCCCGATCGCTCGCGTATTCGCTCGCGTCGTCGAGCAGTTTGCAGAACGCGGCGATCCGGCGGCTCGAACAATCCTCGAGCTGCTGCATCCGCCGCTCCACGGACGCGTGGACCTCGCGCCGTGTGTCGCCGACGCGGTCCCGGTAGATGCCGATCAGTTCGTCTGCGAGACCGAGGTACTCGGCGTGCGTTTTTTGTGTCAATCGGTCCGGCGTGACCGATTGGTCAGAGAAATCGTATTCGAGAATGGACTCTTGTTTGGTCAACATGCTCGACTATTTCCGACCGAAATCGGCTGGGATTTCGCCCCACCGTTTGGTTTCCCACTTCAGGATCGGGTTCCGAATCGGGTGCTCGGCGAGCCATTTTTCAGCCCGGCGGACGAGATGGAATAGCTTCCGATTTTCCGCCGTCTCGGGCAGGTTGGTTTTGCAGACGCCCTGCCGTGCCCAGCTCATGCCGATCTTCGAATCAGAATAGATCGCGGTGTCGAATTGTTCGGTCGGATGCAACAGCGCCAACGCGTGAACGATGGCGAGAAATTCGCCGATGTTCACGGTGCCTTCGGGAAACGGGCCCATGTGAAACAGGTCCGTGCCCGATTCGATTTCGACGCCTTGGTATTCGAGTTCGCCGGGGTTGCCTTTGCAAGCGGCATCGACTGCCCATGCGCTCATGTCGACGCCGAGACCGGGGAGTTCATCGCGATCGATGCGGGGCGTTGAAGTCTTCTTCGATCCCGACGAATCGCCGTGACCCCAGTACTTCTGCGGCCCCGCCCTGTACGCCGCCTCGGCAGCGGCCCGGGTGGGAAACGATTTGTATTTCGCGCCGGAAAAACCGAGAATCTCGGCTTTGCAACGATCCCACGTCGCGTACACGCCGGGATGGAACCCTTCCCAAACGACGTACGATTTCGGTTTTTTAGCGGTCACGTTCGTTCGAGTTACCGGACCGTTCCGGTCGCCACGCACTCAGCCGACTTGCCGCCGGGTAGGTCGGTGACAATCTCGATCTTTTGAGCGATCCGGTCCGGTTTATCGCCGGCGTTGAACTTCATTTGGATGAAGTGCAGCTTCTTTTTTCCCTCCGGGATTTCGAACGAAAATCGCTGATCGACACAACGCACTTCCCTGATCTGGAACGGTTCGTCCGCCCGGACGAGCAACCGTTTGCCGACAGAATCACCCACCGCTGCGGTACCGAGACTAACTGCGGCGGGGGACACCGTGATCGTCGGACGGACGTGACCCTCGACGGCCATTTCAATCGTCGGGAACTTCGTGTCGTTGCTGATCAACGTCAAACGTTCGTGGATGTAGCCTTCGGGCATGTTGTCCTTCATCCGGACCTGCATCTCGTATTGAACCAATCCGGGCTGAACCTTCGGTTGACTGAGTTTGACGGCGAGTTCGGCGCAGTGGCTGCGAACGTCTTGGATTCGCCAACCTGGATTGCCTCGGTGCGAGATCACGATCTTGCGATCCTTGATCTCGCCCGGTTTGGATTGACCGAAATCGATTTCCGCCGGATCAAACGTGACATCGGTCCGAATGAAACCGCTGACTTCGAGTTGCACCTCGGCGTAATACGGCCGATCGAAGACGACGGTGATCGTGGCGGCTTTCTTGCCGATGAACGTGCTCGTATTCAACTTCGCGACAATCGACGCGGTCTCGTGAGTCGCCAGCGTGTCTTTGCTGACCGAGGGGGTCGTGCATCCGCAACTGCTGCGGACGGCCGCGACGTGAACCTCTTCTTCGTAGAGATTGCGAAATTCGAAGTGGTACTCGGCCGTCGCCCCGCGACCGACGACACGGAAATCGTGTTTGGTCTCCGAAAACATCTTCTGCGCCCAATTGTCCTCGGCGACGACTCGAACGCTACCGGAGAAACCGAGAACGGAGACCGTGCATGCGAGGAAAACGAGTCGAAGGGCAACGATGCGGCTGAAGCGGTTTTGAAAAATCATATGCGGGGCTACCGTCTTTCATGTCTGCGATAAGGGAGCAACATGTCGAAAAAATGAGAGATTAGGGGGGTTCGGTCGATCCGGTGAGACGGGCAGATCTCGATGCCTCGATTTTAACGAACTTCCTTTTGTACTTTGTCGGCTAATGAATCGAACTTTTCCAATAATTTCGCCAAACGTTCCATGGGTAATCCGACGACATTGCTCTCGCTATCGCCTTCGAGGACGCGAATCCAGTCATTCTCGTCTTGAAACCCAAACCCCCCCGCCTTGCCTTTCCAACGGTCGCTCTCGAGATAGGTGTGGATCGTCTCGTCAGACAATTCGTCCATGACGAGGCGGGAGCGGACGACGTCGAGGTAGCAACGATTCGTGCCCGTCGACCACAGGCAGACTCCGGTGAAGACCTCGTGTTGTTGGCCCGAGAGCAACCGCAACATGGACTCGGCGTGTTGTCGGTCGGTCGGTTTGCCGAGGATGGATTTCCCGCAGGCGGCGAGGGTATCGGCCGCAATGAGGAAGCAATTCTTTTTCCGCCGGGCCACATCGACCGCTTTCTGGAACGCCAACCGGGCCACCATCTCGCTGGCGGTCTCCTTGTAATCGACGCCGCACTCGGCGGAATCGGCGGCGGGGCAGACCTCGAATTGGTACCCTGCGGCGGTCATCAATTCGGCCCGGCGAGGCGATCCGCTGGCCAAGACCAAGGGCTCGTTCGTGGGCACTCGGCCGAGACGTAGGTTCTTCATTAACGGCAACGGATCAGCACTCATCGGCGAACGCGTGCTGGCGAGTGGCTGCGATTCGAAATCCGTCCGGGTCCGAGCGGGCGATACCCCCCGATCGGGCTGCGGAAGTTGGCATTTGAGGGCCAGGAACTTCCGGGCCGGTGTGACTGATTTCGTTTTTTTCGTTCACAAAAATCAATTTCGGCTGGTGTGTCGCCACATCGCACTCCGGGATCATCGCATAAGCCGCGAGGATGACGTGGTCGCCGGGACGGATCAGATGCGCGGCGGCACCGTTGGCACAAATGTCACTGGAACCGGGCAGTCCCTCGATCGCGTAGGTCTCCAAACGCGATCCGCGGGTCACGTTCCAAACGTGTAGCGATTCATAGGCGACGATCCCTGCGGCGCGCAGTAATTCCGGCGGCACGGTGAGACTGCCCTCATAATTCACGTCGGCGGCCGTCACGGTGGCGCGGTGAATTTTTGCCGCCAGCAGTTTTCGATAACGATGGGGAGCGTCCAAGATCGCTAGCTCGTCAGATAGGGTTTCAGTTTTTCGATCGTCTCGTCGTTGCCGATTTCCAATTTCCCAAACCCGTAGGTGGCGCCCTCGGCGACTGCAGCCTGTTGGTGTTCGTCGTAATTGGTGAGCAACATCACCGGAACGTCCGCGATTTCCGGGTCCGATTTGATTGATTTGATGATCTCCAACCCGTCGCTATAGTCGCGATCGAGTTTCCGGTTCACGATCACCAAATCAACTTTCCGGTTCCGCAATAACTCCACAGTGTCCTCCATGCCGTGGGTTTGCAAAACCGTGGCCTGGAAGTGGGATGTCACCATCTGGCGAATCGAATTGAAGTCGGGACCACAATTCCCGCAATCAACGAGCGTTTTTACCATGCAACAGAATAATGGGTTGAGGGATGAATATCTTTTCGGTGCAAACAGCGTTAGGTGTAACGGTCGTGAATGAAATCGGCAAGGTGCGGGGAGGTGGGAGGTGGGAGGTTATTGCTTGTTGTTCGTTCCGGCCAGGACGGCGACGGCCCAGGCAGGGGCGGCGCGGGAGAGGTCTCGGGAGAGCTCACTGCGTAGGTCGATCTTGGGGGCGTCGGGGGGGGCGGTGGCGAGGTCTTGGCCGTGGCCGCTGAGGATGCAAACGGCGGGGGACGGTGCTGGGTTAAATGGACCGTGTTGCTGATCAATGGTTCGATGTTCCTGCAATCGATGCCACCATTTTTGGACTGCCGCGTTGATCCGTCTGGACGCGGCGGCGTGAATTTGATTCGAGAAATCGATCGCCTCCTGCTCGCTGATTTGATCGTGGTCGAGACCGATCATGCGAGCGATGCGCGATCGAGCGTGGTGCCGGTCGCGGGGGTGCGAGTCCGCTGTTTCGCAATCATGGACGTCCTCGTCTTGCAGTCCGAGCATCAATCTCGCGTCATCGATCGTCGCGAATACTTCGTTCATCACCAGGATGTTCTCGCCACGGAACCGCAGATGAGTCACCAACACGCACACTGGAGTTCGGCGGCATCCGATGTAGACCAACGACTGATCGCGGAGCCGCTGGAAATCGGTCGTCGATTCGGTGACGATTCTGGAACCGGCGATCGCGATGATGTCCGTGGTGGTCGAACCGATGTCGATCAACAACGCGTCCGGGGCGACTCGATTGGCCACGCATTGTGCGAGTGCGTGCCAATTCGAAGCCGCGATTCGCTGCCAGGCCGTCTTCGCGCTCGCCGCGTCGTGGAAACGTCCGTCGGTCCCGTAAAACCGAATCCGCTCCGGTGCAACGTGGGGTAAACCCGTCATCACTTGATCAACGATATACTTGACCCCTGCGGATCGATTTAAAAAACAATCGGCGAGTTCGCCCGTCATCGTGACGGCGATCGTGTCGCAGTCGCCCAAGCTCGCCACGTCGCGAGCGATCTGCTCGCCGAGTTCATTGAACCGGGTCCACATCGGAAACGAACGTTCCAACGATCGACCGCTCTCGGTCGCGTACTTTAAGTTCGCACCGCCAATGTCGATACCCAAAACGCCTTTACTCGAAACAGCAGCGTCTCGATTCGCAGACTCAATGTGCATCGCGATCGGTTAGGGAGTCCAGCGATAAACGGTCAATTGATCGAGGGCCCGAACGATGACCAAGTCGCCTTGCAACGCGATGTGCGCCCAACTGTCCTCGGCGACTTTCATTTCATCGACGACATTGAAACTATCCGGCGTCGCGTCCACCAAACGCAGCGTTCCGTCATCGGCCAAGGCGAGGATTCGGTTGCCGTTGTGGGCCATGCTCCAGTACTTCCCGACCGGGGAACTGGTCCACGCGATCGATCCGTCTGCCAAAGCCAAACACACGGCTCTTTCGTTTTTCATGTGCATGTAGATGTGATCGCCGACGACGACGGGGGACGACATGTAGCCTTGCGTCTTTTGACGCCAACGCTCTTTGACCGTCCACGTTTCGCCCTCGCGGCTAATGTCGAACAGTTGACTGGAGCCGCTGTGGGCGGCGGTGAAGACGGCATCACCAACGGGCATCGGCGTGAGGATATTCATGCCGCGAAACGCCTCGATCGGTTCGTTCCACAAAACCGCGCCATCGTCGGGCGAGACACCACAAAGTTCTTCACGCGTTTGAACTAAGAGTTGGGTGACGCCGGCGAGGGTCGCAATCGTGGGACTACTGAAGGCACCCGAACTGGCCATGCCGCCGCCGCCGCCGAGCACTCGCCAAAGTACCTCGCCGGTCGCGAGATCGATCTTGGTCAACCCGCCGCCGAGTTGCACGAACACGGCATCCTCATGGATCATCGGCGAACAAGCGGCACCGAACGATTGCAGCGGAGTCTTGAATTTCTCCGGGAAATCAATCCGCCAAAGTTCGTCGCCGGTTTTCGTATCCAATCGCACGAGTACGTCACGCATGCCCAATACGACCAGCGAACCCGGCACCGCGATCGGAGTCGAGCGAATCCAATCGCCGTTAGCGGCTGCGAAAAAAGGAACCGCCATCGCTCCCGGCCACTGCCGCGTCCAGGTGAGTTCACCCGTGTTCAAATCGTATGCCGAGATGCGCTCGTCTTGCTTGTCGATCGTTTCGGTCGTGAACAACAACCCGTCGGCGACCACGGGACCGCTGTAACTCGGGCTGAGCGACTTCGTCCACAAGGATTGCAGTTTTCCATTGAGCCCGCCCGGCCACGGCGTTTCGTCGACCACGCCGTCGCGTTGCGGGCCACGCCATTGGTTCCAATCCGATTCGGCGTGAGAGGACGTCGGTGTGCTGACACCGGAGGCGAGCAGGCCGACGGCCAAAACGCCCCAGCAGAGAAATCGTGGTCGGGTGGTTTTCATGGGATTATTGAGAATAAAAGGAGAGAAAAAGGATGAAAATGACCGGTTGGGGTAACTAGCCTGACTCTCCGAGTCGGGCGTGAAAAAGACAAAAATACCTGACTCAGAGAGTCGAGTCACGAGAAACTCCAATCTGATACCGCACAAACGAAGAGCGAAAATAGATCACTCGCGTGCGAGTTCTAATGGCGGCATCAGCGGTTCGCTGTCGCCCCTTCGGGCAACGCTGTGAAGCATTTTCCGAGCGTACGATAGGCCTATTGTCCCGTCCGAGGGACCTTTGCGGCAAGCGGTTCTTAAATTGCTCGCTCGGGACAACGGTCCCAAGCTACGAATCATCGGAAAGCACAGTTCCCCCCCGGAGCACGCTGTCGCCACTACCGTGGCTAAAAACGCAACTTCAAAATTTACAGTCGGCCTTGCATGGAGGGGGATCAGTATAACACCGACGAACGAATAGCCATACTTTGCGACCGAGTCAAGTCACGCTCACGGATCGGCCCGGAGTCCCTTGCCGGTCGGATCGGTCAACCGGAACTGAAACTCCCACTCTTGAGCCCAGCTCTCGGTTTGCTCGTTTTGGCAAATTTTCAGCAGGATGCGATTGGTGCCTTTGACGAGCTGGCAATCCCCGACGTACTGGTCAATCATCGAGCCGGCGTGATAAACCTCGTTGGACATCACGCGTTTTCCGTTAATCCAAACTTGGTTCGCACAAATGCACCCCAACCGGGCTTGCGCATCTCGCTCGGTAGCGGATTCAAACCTGGCGTAAACGTACGCGACGGCACCTTTTTCTTTGTCATACGCACCGGCGAGATCAACGACACCTTCGTCGCCGGTGGTGGTGATCGGTTGCCACCGGACAACGCCGTCTTTGCCCGCGAACGTTTCTTCCAAATTCACACGCCCGTTGGTCCGGAAAGTGGTTTCCGGTCCGTAGGTTTCGTCGAACCCGATTCCCTCTCGATTGTCAAACGGCCCGATGCTATACCAATTTTGGATCATCGCGAACGCACTCGCGGTGGTGACGGGGTCGCCGGCGTCGCTGAGTTTTTTGATCAGGGTGGAGACCTGGGTGGGATGCCGAGCGGATTCAAGGACGCGGAGAAGTTGGACGGTAACGGTTTCGGGCGGTTCGTCGCTGGCCTGATCGAGCCGCTGCATTTCCGCCGCAACGGCTCGCTCGCGGATCAACAGACTCGGATCATCGAGACGGCTTTTGAGCCACGTCGCGAATCGCTTAGGGGCCGCCGTTTCCAACAATGACATTGCTGCGGCACGCCCGGAATCCGATTGAGTCGTATCATTCAAATACGATTCCAAATTCTCCAAAGACGGCGGACCGCTACGGCGAACGATATCCGCCGCGATGCCTCGGAACCAATTTTCCGCCACCGGATCGGCATCCCGCATCGCCTCGAAGATTTCAAAGACGCGCTCGGACGGCAATTCTCGCAGTTCGTCGACAGCCCGGCGGGCGTCGGGAAATCCCGCACCCTCGGCACCGATCTGGCGAACCGAATCGATGGCGGTTTTCGTGTCGGCAAACGTGGCAGTGGCCGCGAAAAGATTGCCGATCACGAGAACGGCAAACCCCATGAGAAATCGCTGTGAAGCTCTTTCCAGCTTGAAAACAGTGCGGGCGGGCGGGACGTCCACGCACCGGATCGCGGGCGTCTCGCCCGCATCCCCTGAAAACCAGTTTTTTAAAAGCAGACGTTGAATCCTGATCGGACGCCGATCCGGCAAAAAATTCGAGAGATACATGCGGATTCCTTCGAAAAATGACTCAACCAAGCCCGGCGGCAAAATTTCGCCACGGCCGACGCGACCAGTTATACCCGAGCGGCTTGCGTTTAGCTGCTCTTGACCGAGTCGATTTCGGTATTCTCGAAAATTCGGTGCCACGGTGCTACGCCGGAGGCATCCTCGCCGAGTCGCTCGGCCCGCCGCCGGCACTCGATGCACTCGCTCGCATAAGGCAGAGCCCGCAACCGATTCAACGGAATCGGTTTTTCGCAGGCCTGACAATCGCCGTAGCCGCCGCTTTGGAATCGCTCGATTGCCTCTTGGATTGCCGTCAATTCACGGCTTTCAACCTCGATGAGTTGGCTGTTCAGCTCATCCTGAACCGTGTCAGCGGCCGCGTCGAGCGCGTCGCCTGTCTTTTGCTGATGCAGTTCACAGAGCAAACTGAGGTCGCTGGCCAGGGTTTTCCGCAGGGCATCACGCCGGCGAATCAAAGTGACTCGCAGTTTTTGCAGAGATTCTTTTCGTGACATCGCAATACCTTTCGAAACAAACGTTGAACGCTGAGGAAACCGAATTTCTCCTGCTCGAGGCAACTCGTCCGACGTCATGGGAGGTCGGAAAGTTCGCCTTCATCACGGGAAAGTAAGGACCGGGATCGCCCCCGAACGGAGGAATTTCCCCGCTCGGGCACACTATTGTCACCTTGGCACCTTTCGAACTCCCCGCTGGAGCAAGGGTAGACATTCGGAAAGGAATTCAAGCCACAAAAGCGAGCTATGCCGCCCGATTGCCTTCGGGCAGCAACGAATGTGCCGAAAATCTGGTTTTCGCGTGCAAAACCTGCGACCGAGTTTCTCTCGGCAAGGAAAACAACTTAGCATCGCGGCCTGCGGATTGATTACCAGTCATGATCGTATTTCAAAGGCAACGCTCCCCCAGCGGTTGGAACGACTCGCTCTGGCCAAGGCAGACGTGGATACCAAAACTCTCTTTTTCTCAATCGGCGAACCCAGTGGCGATCAACATGCGGCCCGGCTGATCGCGGAATTGCAGCGTCGTCCGAAATCGCGGTCGGTGATCTGCCGTGGGTTCGGCGGTCCGGAAATGCGTGCCGCAAAAGAAATCAAATGGGTCAACGAAATCAAATGAGTCAGGGAGTGCCGGGATAAAACCGGTTTTGGATCGAGAATGAAAGTTTCTTACGAAGAACGACTAGCCACCGACTTCGGCCCCCGGCGGAGGTGCGACTGCGGTAACAACGTCGTGCTGAGCGTCCGTACCGGG
>Ga0163216_100202_pt1 | contig 140722 bp, 130 predicted proteins | sample SynspAceP_FD_167610 | JGI IMG/M metagenome (GOLD analysis project Ga0163216, IMG submission 167610) | Saline lake microbial communities from Ace Lake in Antarctica - Synechococcus sp. Ace-P (Illumina Assembly) | ecosystem: Environmental > Aquatic > Non-marine Saline and Alkaline > Saline ... | reverse complement strand
GAACCAAAGGGTACCACCAAGGGTGACGCTCATCCCGTCTTTGGAGCCAACGGTACCCGCTGATGCCGGTGCTGCGAGAAGTGCAGCGCCAACCAGGGCCGTGCTGGCAAGAAGTGTCTTTTTCATTGTGTCCAACCTCCATAATCATGGACTTGCGTCCGCGATATGACCCCGAAGGGCCTGATTCAGCTTCGTAACTCTGGCGTTTTCGCGGACGCCAGACTTGAGTTAGCGAAGCCTTGAGAAGGTTAAAACAGAGGCTGGCCACCTGTTGCAACGAATTCCGATACATTCGCGCCACGTTTTTATACACACTGTGGCAAATCGACCACAGTCGTTAAGTCCCTGACAAACTGGATATTGTTGATCCGTGGCGGTTCGGGAGATATGCGACCTTGAACAATAAACAGGCAGAACACCGGGTTTGCCCCGGCGGCGCAGGCGTTTCAAGGCTCAGTGGGGCGCGAGAACCCGCATGCCGACAAGATCCTGAACGAGCTTCTGCCGCGCATCAGGCGACATGGTTGGGAATGCGGCTGCCAGTTCAACGCCGGTAAAGCCCTGCTTGCGGGCAATCCATTCCACCGGCCCAACCACATTCTCGGGGATCGGCACGCTTCCCTTGGCGGTTTTCATCACTGCGCGTCCGCCCTCGCGGATGACCTCCAGGCTCGACGCGGTCACCCGGAACCGATCATCGGGATTGTCCTCGAGGGCGTCGCCGGGAAGCGCAAAGCCGCCGCGGTGATATTCGAAAGAGTGGCGGAAGTCCTGTATCGCCGACCAGATTTCTTCGCTTTTCCCGAATTCGCTCAGCCGCGCAACCATCTGGGTTATCCAGTCGCGAGCGTCCTTGTCATTCGTTGGAATGTTCTGACGAAACAAAGGTTCGGTCATGGCGCGTTCGAACAACAAGGTCATGACGTCAAAGCCGATGATGTGGGTCACGCCAAAGGACAGGTGGATGCATCCTTCGCTTGATGCTAGCGCATCATGATACTGCCCGCGGGGAATGTAGAGGATGTCGCCGGGCTTGAGGGTGATCTCTTCGGCCACCGCGCCGCGATGCGCGGCGTGGAAATCATCATCGAGACTTTGAAAGCTTTCGCTCGCAATCGGATTGTCGAGCCGTCCTTCATAGACACGCCAGGTCTTTTCGCCCGCCACGTGAAGGGCAAAGACCTCATGGGTATCAAAATGTGTTGCAAAGGCCTGATGCTGGTTCCAGGAACAATAGAGATTGCTTTGCACCTTGCCGCCCAGCCGCTCTTCCAGCGCGTTCGCCGCAGAAATCAGACCCGGGGTCAGTGTGTCGATATCGTTGGCAACAAGAGAGGCACCGCGCCGCAACCAGCTTTTGACCTTGTCGGCATCGGGTTGCAGGCTTTGCAGCCCGTTCCGGTCGATCGCAGGTCGGCAATACTGGTCTGACAGGATTTGCTTTGTGTCTAGGAAAAGCTTGAGGCTGTGGGGGCTCCAGATCGCCGTCATGTTCAGGATTGCGCTGAGGATATCCCAGGTCATGACATCGGCGAGCTTGTCGGGTGCCTCGGCGCGGATGTGCAGGGGTTTCTTGTCGTGATATTCGGCAAAGAACAGGTCTTCACCGACAGGCGCGATAAGATCCGCGAATGATTCGATTCGATTTGCCATGTGCCGTTTATAATACCTTTGCAGCGTCGCGCGAATTGCGTTTGCGCACTCAAATTCTAGGACGGGCAGAATCCCCATGACAGTGCAACAGGATGTCGCAAGCAATCTGACGGAAATTCACCAGCAGATAACGGCTGCGGCCAATCGTGCGGACCGGAAACCGGGTGACGTCACACTCGTGGCGATCAGCAAGTTTCAGCCTGACGAACGCATCGAGGCGGCATTGGCCGCCGGCCACCGGGTGTTTGGTGAGAACCGCGTGCAGGAAGCGCAGGAGCATTGGTCTGAACGTCGCGAGACCATCGGGGATCTCGAACTGCATCTTGTCGGGCCCCTGCAAACCAACAAGGTGCGCGATGCCGTGGCGTTGTTTGACGTGATCCAGACCCTAGACCGGCCCAAACTCGCCCGGTATCTCGCCAATGCGTTTGCGGATTTCGGCGCGACGCGGCGCTGTTTCGTGCAGGTCAATACGGGCGAAGAACCCCAGAAGGCCGGGATTATCCCTGATCAGGCGGACAAATTCATTGCCGAATGCCGTGATCTTGAGCTGCCAGTTGAGGGATTGATGTGTATTCCCCCTGTCGATGTGCCGGTTGCGCCGCATTTTGCATTGTTGCGCCGGATCGCCGATCGCAACGGGCTGAAGGCGCTCAGCATGGGCATGTCGGCCGATTTTGAATCCGCAGTCGAGCTTGGCGCGACCCATGTGCGTGTCGGCCGGGGCGTTTTCGGCGAACGTGCAAACCGGGACTAGCCGGTCCGGATATCAATGACGCTGGCCGGCGTCATCAGCGCGGCAAGGGCAAGCAGGTCCTCGCGTCGCAGCCCGACACAGCCTTCGGTCGGCCCGAAGGTCTGATTTGCAATATGGAGGAAAACCGCGCTGCCCTTACCGGGCACAGGCGGGTCGTCGTTGTGTCCGAGAATGACCACAAGGTCATATACAGCGTCGTCCCGCCACATCTTCTCTGCAGAAGCCTGATAGGGCAGTTTGACGGGTCGATTGTAGCTGGGGTCCGCCGGCGCGTCGCACCAGCCGTCATCCCGTTCGATCCCGTGCAGCGGTAGTGTTGAGGCGGGTTGTGGTATGCGGTCCGCACGATACCAGATGGCCCGCAGCGGGTAGACGCCGGCAGGTGTTGCGCCATCGCCTTCACGTTTTTCGGCGCGCACCCCCGATGGGCCCAGGGTGCAGTCAAGAACATGACCTGCAGCACGGAGTGTTCCGCGATGGGCATCGGTCGCTGTGACAATCATCTCCATGGCCCGGTTCTACAATGTACGTTGAAAATTCGCACCTTTTTCAGAACTGACCGGGACATCAGGAGCCGCTATCGGTTCCTGACTTTTCAGCGCGCGCCCGGGACAGGGCCTCATACTTGTCGAGTGCCTCGAACATGGCATTGGCCACCCAGGGGCGTGCCGCTGGTTCCGGGGTCAGGTCCCCGGTTGCCCGTGCCGTCTGCTCACGCTGCGCGGCCATGTGGGATTGTGCCAGCCATCCCGGTGCAGCCGGTTCAGCTTCCGCTCCCTCGGACTCTACCGTCTCAACAGCACTACTATTGGCCATAACAATCTGATTCAATGGAATTATATTGACTTCTGAACGTGCGGGTAGTGTTCGTGGTGCGCTCCAGATAATGTCCGCAATGTCTGTCCTTGGTGCAGAAACAAGTTGCGGCACGGGTTCTGGTTCAGGGTCGATGGGCGCACGGGCCAGCAGGTCAGCGCCACCGGGCGATGTCATGTTCTCGCCGTCATCGGAAAAGAGCGCCATGGCATGTCCAAGCACATCATCACCCGAAGCCTGCTCGATCAGCACGTTTGCCGTAGCGGATGCAAACCCGATGGGCCCCCCGAAAACAGCGCCACCGACCAGGCGTGCGGCGGGTTTGATCTCATCACCGGTCAGTTCGCGATAAAGGTTTGAAACCAGCGGGATATGCTGAAGCGGGTTGATGATATCAAGCAGTGTGGAGAAGAAGTCGCCGGCATCCGCGGTTCCCTCATAGGGCGTGTTGGACGCCGAATCCGGATAGGGGTGAAATGCTTCCGGGGATACAGGAGTGGTGTTGATGGCCATGGCAACAGTACAAATGCAATCGCCGGGCCAGAAAAAGTCTGGCCATACCATTCACTACATATAATAATTTCAGATACTTACTGTGATGTTCTTAATATTATGTTAACCACAAAACAGGGCGTCCGGCAAATTTTGCCCAATGCCTAGTACAAATGACCTGACCGTTTTTTCTTCGTCGCCAGATAAAATGCATTGTGTTCATTGGACGGGAAGCTGTGGGGAACCCGCTCGCTGACCGTGATGTCCCATTCACCGAGCGCGGCGACCTTGTCGGGATTGTTCGTCATCAGGCGGATATTCGTGAATCCCAACTGGCGCAACATTTCAGCGGCTGGCCGGTAGAGCCGTTCATCGGCCTCGAAACCCAGTTGCTCATTGGCATCAATCGTGTCGAATCCTTCGTCCTGAAGGGCATAGGCGCGAAGCTTGTTGACCAGACCGATACCCCGGCCCTCCTGGGCCAGATACAGCACGATCCCGCTGCCTTGCGTGTTGATTTCGGCGATAGCGCCACGCAGCTGGTCGCCGCAATCACAGCGCAGGCTGCCCAGCAGATCACCGGTGAAACACTCGGAGTGCAAACGCACGAGTACGGGTGTGTCGGACTTGGGCGTTCCGATCACCAGCGCGAGATGTTCGCGGCCACCATCGGCCGGGCGGAATGCGATGATCTCGACATCCTCGCTGATATCAAGCGGGACCCGCGCATGGGCAACCCGGATCAGGTTGCGCGCCTCGATCTCCTGGTAGTTGCGGACATGGTCGAGTTCGACGGTCAGCAAGGCCTGGTTTTCGGCCCAGGCCGAGAGATATTCCAGCCGTTCGTCGGGAACCGGCGCGACAACAGCGGCGGGCAGCAGGCAGGCCAGTTTCAGAAGCTCGATGGCTCCGGTTTCCGCTGTGCCCTTTGCCGTGTCGGGGTTGATTTCGGAAATCGAAACCGGTGTTGGTGCCTTGCCGGTTTGCGGGCTTGCGGGGTCGGCCATCATTCGCACGGTTTCCGCAATAATACCGCCAGCCAGTGAAATGCGCACCGCACCGCCGGTCTGTTCCGTCAGGCCCAGAATATTTGCGCGGCGCCCGGTGAGGAGCAACGACGGGGAAGACGTCGACAGACTCGAAATGCGCGCCAGTTCGGTCGGCATGATACCTTCGGCTGCCTGGACCAGCAGGGCGTGGTCATCTGCGCGCAGGACGATGGTGGCACCACGGCGCAGATCGCCGATGGCGCGCTCGACGGGCTGAAGTGTGTTGGGAAGCTGATTCATATTGACCGGTTGCAACGTCGGGAAAACCGGAATATGCGCCAACCTCCCCGCTGCGGCAATGGTCGGGATGCGTGAACCCCATGATCGCCTCTCCGGAACGTGATCGAACGTGACAGCCCCTGGGAGGCTCTTTGCCCCTTGTTTTGTGGCCTTGTATCGCCACGTTTGAAAGGAACAGGAGGGCAGGTTCATGGCCAAAGCGATATGGAACGGTACGGTTCTCGCCGAAAGCGAGATCTATGAGACGGTTGAGGGGAACATCTATTTCCCGCCCGATGCGTTGAACCGCGAGTATTTCAGTGAAAGCCTGACCACAACCGGCTGCCCCTGGAAGGGTGCGGCCCGATATTACACGGTGACCGCACAGGGTAAGGAAAACCGCGATGCGGCGTGGTACTATCCCGATCCGAAACCGGCTGCCGAAAACATCCGAGACCATGTCGCGTTCTGGCGCGGCGTTGAAGTCAGCGCGTGAGGGGAGCAGGAACAATGACAGGACAACTCGCAATGAACGCGGTCGAAAGCAAAACGGGCATGGGCAAGAAAATACTTCTGGTTGATGATGATGATGCGTTGCGGGATTCGCTCACCGAGCAGCTCCGGCTGCACGAGGAGTTCGTCACGACGGAATCCACCAACGCGGCCGAGGCGCTCGAACTGACCAAGGATGAGTATTACGACGCCATCCTCCTCGATGTGGGGCTTCCCGATATGGATGGGCGTGAGGTCTGCCGGTTGATGCGCCGCAACGGTGTCAAATCCCCGATCATCATGCTGACGGGCCATGACACGGATGCCGACCAAATTCTGGGTCTGGATGCGGGGGCGAATGACTACATTGCCAAGCCGTTCCGGCTGAATGTTCTGCTGGCCCGCCTTCGTGCGCAGCTGCGCCAGCACGAGCAGAGTGAGGATGCCGTCTTCACGATCGGACCATACACCTTCCAGCCCGCGCAAAAAATTCTGGTCGATGGCGATGCCCGCAAGGTGCGCCTGACCGAAAAGGAAACTGCGATCCTCAAATACCTCTATCGTGCCGGAGACAAGGTCGTGAGCCGGGATACCCTGCTCGGTGAGGTCTGGGGCTACAACGCGGGGGTGACCACACACACCTTGGAAACCCATGTGTATCGGTTGCGACAGAAGATCGAGGCCGATCCCTCCAACGCGCGTATTCTGGTCACCGAACCCGGCGGCTACAAGCTCGTTCCGTAGTCTTTCGCAGTGCTCTCCGGTCTCTCGCAGTGCTCCCCGAACCAGCCCTACCGAACACTACCCGCCCGCAATTTTGACATCTGGGCGCCGAACACAAGCGTCCCGGCAATGGTCGCAAGTGCGATCACCACAAATGTATAGGCGACCGTGATCCAGTTTCCGGTGAATTCGAAGACGGCTGCGGCGATCATGGGCCCCGCAAGTATGCCCAGGTAGCGACCGGTCAAAACAACCGCAAAAGCGTCGGTTCCGGCGCGATGTCCACCAAGTAGTGTTGAAGGTAGTGCCCATAGTGATGTCGGTGTGAGCCCGGCAGCGATGCCCCAGACAATCAGGCTGGCAACCCCGATCACCGCATTGTCGGAGAACGGAATCAGAATCCATCCGAGTGTTTGCAGAGTCAGGGCGATGGTGAGCAGTTTGATCACGCCAAGGCCTGTTTTCAGTATGATACCCCCGATCAGGGCAAAGATCAGCAGGACCACGACCGGGATCTGGTTGGTCAGCACCGCACCATCGGCGCTGAACCCCCGCACATCCACCAGATAGACCGGCAGCCATGTGAAATAGCCCATGAACTGCGCCTGCCAGAGGAAAAACAGGACCGCCGCCAGCCACAAGGCGCGGTGCTCGGCTTTTGTCATGGGCTGTGCGTCCGCTGTTGCTGCTGCATTGGCGGTATGAGATTTTTCCCGCGGTTTGTGGGCGATGCCCGGAATACTGCGACGTGCGAGGATATAGCCGGTCCACAGAGCCACCAGAACAGTTGCCAGCGCGCCAAACCACCAGACCGGCTGCCAGACCCCTTCTGCGACCGAGGGTTGGGCCACGATATTGGCAACGAGCTGCCCGACCGGAATCCAGGTTGCCTGTGCAGCAATCACGATCGGCAGATGCTTGGGCCCGGCACTCATATTTGCGAAGGCGGGCATGCAGACGGCGAGAACGGCGGCCCCCAACCCCTCTATCGTACGCGAAACCAGCATGACGGTGCCGCTTTCGGGCCAGATCAGGGCAACGGCCGTGCCCGTCAGCATCAACCCGAAGGCACCCATCAGATACCATTTGGCACCATCCCGGCGAATTCCGCGTCCCACACGCACGCTGACCAGCATACCGGCCACTGCGAAGATCGACATGAAACCGCCTGCGACATAAGTCTCGTAGCCATAGAGGTCGAACATGACCGGAAGCACCGGCGGCACCTTGAACTGGAAATAGGCCGCGACGAAGCCAAGTACGATTCCATAGGACACGCCGGTCCAGTTCGTGTCTGTATTCTGTGTGGCAAGGTTTGACATTCGGGTTCTCTTTGATCAGGGAGCGCGGATCATGTCGGGTCATGGCGGGGTCGACAAGACCGGTTCCGCGGTCTGCGCAAGGATCACTGCCTATATCAGACCGGCACTTTCGGTTTGCGGTAGGTTCATGCACACTCCGACACGTTGTTGTCGACACATTTCAATTCCCATTCGAACGGCCACGCGTGATGAGCAATCCATCTGGTGTATCGGTTAGCTTCTGGGGTGTACGCGGATCGATCGCTTGCTCCGGACCCGACACGGTTGTCTATGGTGGAAACACCTCTTGCATCGAAGTGTTGTGTGATGATCACCGGGTGATCTTTGATGCGGGCACCGGTATCCGCCCCTTGGGGGCCTCGTTCGAACCTGGCACTCCGGTGGATGCAGACATCCTGCTCAGCCACACGCATCTCGATCATGTTGTCGGCCTGCCATTTTTTGCACCGGCTTACACGCCGGGCAGCCACCTTCGGCTTTGGGCGGGCCACCTTCTGCCCGATCTCGAGCTCGAAGGGGTGCTATGCAACATGATGGCTGCCCCGCTCTTTCCCATCCCCATGGGGGTGATGAGTGCGCAGAAAGCCTTCAACGATTTTCGCGCTGGTGACGCGTTCGATCTGGATTGTGGGGCGAGGGTGCGGACTTGTCCGCTCAATCATCCCAACGGCGCAACCGGATACCGTATCGAATATGGCGGCGGCGCGATCTGTTACGTGACTGATACCGAACATGTCGAAGGCACCCATGACGAGAATATTCTCGCGCTGATCGATGGTGCAGATGTCTTCATCTATGACACCACCTACACCGCCGCCGAATACGACGCCCATCGCGGCTGGGGTCATTCCACATGGCAGGAAGGCGCGGCCCTCGCACGGGAAGCCGGCGTTGGAACCTATGTGCCGTTCCACCACGATCCATCCCATGATGATGATTTCATGGCGCAGGTTGAACACGATGCGCAGGATGTCTTCGCAAATACCGTTGTTGCCCGCGAAGGTCTGACACTCGGGGTCTAGCCGGGATTCTCTGGAACCCGGTTTGTTCACGCCTCTTTGAAGGGCGCGGTCGGGGCTGCGTTCCCATATTGTGATCAGGTATTGATCCGGGCTGGTTGGGGCGCCGGGCGCAGAGGGATGGCCTGGTTCATGATTTCACGATTCGTATCGACGGTGCGTGGTAGCGGGCTTCCTGCTCTGCCAGCCCGTGTGCGCGAGGATATTGCCCGCAGCCAGGACAGGTCCGAGCAGATCATCTCTTCCGTCCAGATCGCGATTGTCGTGGTCTTCGGGACCCTGTTCCTGATTTCGCCGCGCCCCGATGCGAGCGTAACGGCCTTTCATCTCGCCCCCTGGGCGTTGGGGGCCTATCTCCTGTTTTCCGCAGTGCGCTTTGTTGCCAGTTGCCGGATGCGCCTGCCGGGCTGGTTCCTGACCCTCTCGGTGATCGCGGATATGGCGCTGCTCATGGTGCTGATCTGGAGTTTCCACCGCACTTACCAGCAGCCACCGTCCTTCTATCTGAAGGTGCCAACCCTGCTTTACATCTTCATTTTCATTGCCTTGCGCGCGCTCCGCTTCGATGCGCGTTACGTGATCCTCGCAGGCCTGTCGGCCATCATCGGCTGGTCGCTGCTGGTGCTCTATGCCGCTGCCTCCCAAAGCGGGGGCATGACGATCACGCGCGATTATGTCGAGTACATGACGGGCAACACGATCCTGCTGGGTGCCGAATTCGACAAGCTGATCACCATCGCAATGGTGACGGCCATCCTCGCTGTGGCGGTTGTGCGCGCGCGCGGTGCGTTGTCATTGGCGGCCTCGGAAGGGACCGCCAAACGGGACCTCTCGAGATTCTTTGACAGCTATGTGGCCCAGGCTATTACCGGCAGTGAGCACGAGCTCAACCCCGGTGAAGGCCAACAGCGCGATGCCGCCGTTGTGTTCTTCGACATTCGCGGCTTTTCCGCGATGTCGGAACGCCTTGATACCTCGGGACTGGTGAACCTGCTTTCGGACTACCAATCGCGCGTGGTGCCGGTCGTGCAGGAAAATGGTGGGGTCATCGACAAGTTTCTCGGGGACGGGATCATGGTGACTTTCGGTGCGGTGGTGCCCAACCGAACCTATGCACGTGATGCGCTTCGGGCGATCGAGGCCGCCATTGATGCAGTGGATGACTGGAATGACACAAGGGAACAGTCCGGCGACTTCCCGATCCGGGTGAATGCGTCAGCGGCTTCGGGCAATCTTGTCTTCGCCGCCGTCGGCGATGAAGCTCGGCTCGAATACACGGTCATCGGGGATACGGTGAACTTGGCGGCCAAGCTCGAAAAGCATACCAAAAAGGAAAACGCGCGGGGCGTTGTCTCCGCAGAAATCTTCGATCTGGCTGTCATGCAGGGGTTTGAGCCTTGCCACATCTACCAACGCCGGCTGGGCCGGACGGCGGAAGGTGTCGGCAAGTTGCTCGACCTGGTGGTGATCGATCCCGCGAATTGAGCGGTCCGGGCACCGGCGAGTGCCGGCATGATGCTGGGCGGCTCCTACTTGTACGGATCCGCCGCGTCCCGCAGGCCGTCCCCGAGGAAGTTGAAGGCCAGGATCACCAGAATGACCGGGATCATCGGCGACATAAGCCAGGGGTAAAGCACCACCACCTGGATGTTCTGGGCTTCGTTCAGCAACACGCCCCAGCTTGTGACCGGCGGGCGCAGCCCCAGGCCAAGGAAGCTGAGAGCCGTTTCCCCGAGAATCATTTCCGGAATGGCCAGACTTGCCGAAGCAATCAGGTGGCTCGCAAAACTGGGCACCAGATGCTTGCCGATGATCCGCTTGGTGCTCGCCCCCATCAGGTTTGCCGCCACCGCGAAATCTTCCTCCCGCAGGGACAGCAGTTTCGATCTGACCGCGCGCGCAAGCGAGGGCCAGTCGAGCAGGGCGAGGATCAGCGTGATCCCGAAATAGATATTGATCGGTGACCATTTCGCGGGCAACGCGGCAGACAGCGCCATCCAGAGTGGCAATCGGGGAAAGGACTTCAGGACCTCGATCAGCCGCTGCACAAGATTGTCCACGATCCCGCCGTAGAAGCCGGCGACACCACCGATCACGATCCCCAGCGTGAAGCTGAGAATGATGCCGATCAGGCCAATCGTCAGCGAGATCCGCGAGCCATAGACGATGCGCGAGAACATATCCCGCCCCAGCCGGTCCGTGCCGAGCAGGAAGACCGGGCTGCGTGTGCTTTCCGGACAAAACAGGTGGAAATCTGCTTTGAACAGACCCCAGAACTCATATTCCGCGCCCCGGTATCCTCCAGCGCAGAAGAATCGGATGCGGTGCACCTTGGTGGTGTCGGGCGTATAGATTTTCTCAAGCGTCTCCGGGTCCCGCGCGGAGTTATAGCCATAGACGAAAGGTCCGATCAGTTTCCCTTCGTGGAACAGATGGATGCCTTGCGGGGGCGCAAAGGTGTGGCGCACATCGCGGTGCTGCAACTCATAGGGCGCGACCACCTCGGCAAAGGTGGCGACCAGATACATGGCGATCAGAAAAATGCCCGCAGCCACCGCAATCTTGTGACGGCGCAGTTTCCACCACATGAGCTTCCACTGGGAGGCCATGTAGTACTTTTCCTGTTCAGCGGTCAGGACGACTTCGACATCCGGGTCGAAGGGCGCATCGGAAACAAAGTGAGGAATGTCCCCGGGCGCGCGGCCACCGGAGGTCGTGTCGTCGCGTGGGTCCCGTGTGTCGTTCATCGGGTGCTTCCCCCGCCCAGACGAATTCGGGGATCAAGTGCCGCGAGTGCCAGATCCGAAAGCAGGGTTCCGACCACCACGAGCAGTGCCAGGAACATCAGGAACGACCCGGCGAGAAACATGTCCTGGGCGCGCAGAGCTTCGAGCAGCATCCGGCCTGTGATGTCGAGGTTGAGAACCACGGCGACAACGGCAGAGCCGGAGATCACTTCGGGAAGGATCGAACCGATATCGGCGATGAACGGGTTCAGTGACACCCGCAAGGGGTATTTCCAGAGCAGCTTGCGCGGGTGAAGACCCTTGGCACGCCCGGTCACGACATACTGTTTCTGCAATTCATCGAGCAGGTTGGCGCGCAGGCGGCGAATCATGCCTGCCGTACCCGAAGTCCCGATCACGATCACCGGAATCCAGAGATGTTCCAGGACCGAACCGATCTTGCCCCATGACCAGGGCTGGTTGCGGTACTCATCATCCATGATGCCGCCGATCGAGGTGTCGAACCACTGGTTCGCGAAGTACATCAGGATAAGCGCAAGCAGGAAGTTCGGCGTAGCCAGGCCCAGATAGCCGATCAGGGTGGCGACGTGATCCGAGACGCTGTACTGGCGCGTGGCGACATAGGTGCCGATGACGAAGCTGACGATCCAGATGAACATGATCGTTGAGAAAGTGACGACAAATGTCAGCAAGATGCGCTGACCAATCAGTTCGGAGACAGGCCGGTTGTGTTCGAAGGACCAGCCGAAATCACCTTGCAGCAACCCGAACAGCCAGGAGAAATATTGCTCGACCGGTGACTTGTCCAGGCCATAGGCCTCGCGCAAGGCCGCAATCTGGTTGAGGTCGACTGCCTCTCCCCGCGACTGCATCTCCGCGATCAGGGTCTCCAGGTAATCGCCGGGGGGCAGCTGAATGATAATGAACACGATGGCGCTCACCGCGAGCAGTGTCGGAATCATCAGCAACAGGCGATGGGCAATATATCGAAGCATGCGTCAGCGCCTGTCTGCGTCAGCGAAATAGAACGTGTCGGGCAGGTAGACGCCAAAATGGGCGCCCGGGTCCCACGCATAAATGCCTTCAGCGGGAACATTTCGCAATGCGTCGGCCACAATCACGGGCTGGCGCGTGCAGCACACAATACCGATCGTATAGGTCTCTTCGGCGTTGATTGTCAGAATACTTTCCCAGATCTCGGCCCGCAATTCGGGCTGATCGGTGGTCTGCCAGAGCTTGAAAAGATTGAACAGTTCCTGCGCTTCGGGGAGATCGATTGCCTCACCGGCCTGTCCATCGGTTTCGTAGTACTGCCCCCATTTGGGCCACTGGTACTGGACCTGCTGGGTCGGCACGAACTCGTAGGGGCTCATGCCAGGGGTGACGATCCCGTTGTTGGCGCCGGACCAGACTCCCATCTGGGTTTCGCCCGAAAAGATGCGGTTGCGGAAGACTTCCCGCTGGGACGGCCGCGTGAACACCTTGATCCCGATATCCAGCCAGGTGTCATGGACCAGTTCGAGCACATCGGTCTGTTCGGTCTCCTCACCGGCGGTCTCGATCACGATCTCCATGCGCCGCCCATCAGGCAGCAGCCGGACGCCGTCGCTATCCCGAACGGTGAGGCCCATACCGTCGAGCAAGGCATTGGCCTTGTCGAGATCAAGCCGGGCCCATTTGTCCCGGAACTCTTCCCGGAACAGAGGGCTGCGTTCCAAAACCGTATTGTTGGCCGGCTTGGCGAGGCCGAAATAGATCACCTCGTTGATTTCTTCGCGATCAATCGCCAGGCTGAGCGCGTGCCGGAAATCGCGATTGCGGAACATCTCGCGCCACACAGGGTCTGCCACATGCAGGTTCGGGAACAATGCAATCTGTGATCCCTGCGCGGTTTCCCAGAGCTTTGTCTTGAAGGCTTCTGTCTTCTCGGCCTGTTTGAGGAAGGTGAAATGGCTCATGAACAGGCTGCGTGCCTGCAGATCGATCTCGCCGGCCGCCGCCTTTGCCGGGATCAACTTGCCGTCGGAAATGTTCATCAGGACCCGGTCGATATAGGGCAGCTGGTTCCCCGCTGCATCGACCCGGTGGAAATACGGGTTGCGCACAAAGACAAACTGCTGGGAGGGCGGGCGTATGGTGTTGAACCAGGGCTGCAGGGTCGGCAGTTGCGGATTGTCGAGGTCGTAGAGATTGTCCTGGCTGTTGTGCAGGGCCGCCCAGTCTCGCATGCGCCGCGCTTCGACCTTGTCGTCAAGCGCCGCCGGGTCGGCATATTTCGTATGATAGGCCTTCAGGTAGTGGGCCGGGCGATAGATGAACGGCGGACGCGGTCCGGCCATCGCCGGCAGGAAGAACGGGTTCGGCTTGGACCAGCTGAAGCGGATCCTGCGTTCGTCGAGAATCTCGACCGTGGCAGTTTCACCTTCCACCTTCAGCAGCACCGGCGGACCCAGTGGTGCCAGATCGGGATTGTTGGCCACGTCCTCCCACCAGTAACGGAAGTCCTCGGTCGTGAACGGATGCCCGTCGGACCATCTGTGGCCCTCACGCAGGGTCAGGGTGAAAACCTTATCCTTCTCGCTCTCGAAAGATTCGAGAATATCGGGCACCAGATTGTAGTCACGGTCATAGCCGACCAGGCGCGAATAGCCGTAAACGGTCATCAGGCGCGTGTCGCGTGAGCGCGCCATGGCGATCCGCAAATCGCCGCCATACTGGCCGATGGATTCGGTCTCGACGACGCGTGGATTGGCCGGCAGGCGTTCGTCGACCGAGGGCAATTCACCGGCGGCAACTCGAGCGGCCAATTCCGGAGATTGCTGATAGGCCTGCGCGGCCAGCGGGGACAGGGCCAGTACGGCAGCAGCGCCGAGCGCCAGAATCGTGTTCTTGGGATTCATCTTATGCGACCTCCGGAAGGGCGCCGCGATCGGGGTCGGCGCGGACGAAATGACCGTCCGCAATCTCGACCAGCCGGGGGCGACTTTCGCTATCTATGGTGAAAGGGGCTGGCCAGCGGGTGGGATCGGATGCCCGGTCCTCCATCAGACCTGCCAGGTCGAGCTTTTTCTCGATATTCGGTTCGGGCACGGCCGAAAGCAGTGCGCGGGTATAGGGATGCGCGGGGTTGCCGAACAGCTTTTCCTTGGGGGCCAGCTCGACAAGGCGTCCGGCGCACATCACGGCGATCCGGTCGGCGATGTAGTCGACCACGGCCAGATTGTGGCTGATGAACAGGTAGGTCAGCCCCAGTTCCGCCTGCAAATCCTTGAGAAGATTCAGGATCTGGGCCTGGATCGAAACATCGAGCGCGCTCACGGGCTCGTCGCAGATCAGCAGATCGGGCTTGAGCGCAAGGGCGCGGGCAATCCCGATACGCTGGCGCTGGCCGCCGGAGAAACTGTGCGGGTAACGGTTGAGGAAGCGCGGATCAAGGCCAACCAGCCGCATCAACTCACGCACCGTATCCGCCCGGGTTGTGGGGGTTCCGATATTGTGGATCACGAGCGGTTCGGAAATGATATCGAACACGGTCATGCGCGGGTTCAGGGAGCCGAACGGATCCTGGAACATGAACTGGACGCGCCGCCGGAAGTCCTTGAGTTCGCGGCCCTTGAGCGCGAGAACATCGACCGGCTGGCCGCCCTCGAAAAACGTGACAGTGCCGCTATCGGTACTCAGGGCCCGCATGATCAGTTTTGACGCGGTGGTCTTGCCACACCCCGATTCGCCGACCAGCCCCAGACATTCACCCCGGGCGATCTCGAAGCTGACATCGTCGACGGCGACCACCTCGCGCGATTCCTGAGAACCGAAATAGCTGCCTTTGCGAATGGTGAAGCGCTTCGAGAGGTTTTCCACCCGCAACAGGGGGCCGGGGGATTGGTCTCGAACCCGGTCGGTGTCGGGTGCCAGCATGTTCCCGGTCTCGGCCTTGATTTCGCGGAGCGGGACCAGCCGCTCACCATCTTTCAGGCCGAAACGCGGGACGGCATTCAGCAGGGCCTTGAGATAGGGGTGCTGGGGATCACGGTAGATGTCTTCGAGGCTGCCGCTCTCCATCACGTTGCCCCGGAACATCACCACGACTTCCTCGGCCACATTGGCGACCACGCCAAGGTCATGGGTGATCATCAGAACCGCCATGTCGAGTTCGGACTGCAGATCCTTGATGAGTTTGAGAATCTGCGCCTGGATCGTCACATCGAGCGCCGTGGTCGGCTCGTCGGCGATCAGCAGGGCCGGTCGGCAGACGAGCGCCATGGCGATCATCGCGCGCTGGCGCAGGCCGCCGGACAACTCGAAGGGATAGGTCTTCATGGCGCGTGCAGGGTCGGGGAAACCGACGAGGCGCAGCATGTCCGTCGAGAGTTCCCGCCCGGTCTGCTTGTCGACATTCCGGTGCAGGTGCAAGGCCTCGCTGATCTGATCGCCCACCGTGTGCAGGGGCGAGAGAGAGGTCATGGGCTCCTGGAAGATCATCGAAATCCGTCCGCCACGGATCGAGCGTATCTGCGCGCCGTCGCGGTCAAGTTTCGCCAGATCGACCGGCGTGCCATCGCCACTGGGATCGGTGAACAGAATCTCGCCGCCCGCGATGGTGCCGATATTGGGCAGGATACCCATGATCGCCTGACTGCAAACAGACTTGCCGGAACCGGATTCACCGACCAGCGCCGTTGTGCCGCCGGGGCGGATGCGGAACGAAACGCCATCCACGGCGCGCACCTGTTCGCCATGAACGGTGAAGTCGACTTTGAGGTTCTTGACGTTGAGAAGATCTGTCATCGCCGCCAGTCCGCCGGGTTGCCCCAGCCGCTCAGGGCGGCGGGTGGTTTCTCGACAGCTTCGTAACCGTCGGTGTCGCCCAGCCCGATCACGCCAAAGTTGCGTGCGGTGGCGTCCGAAATCTCGATGTCGTTGCTCCGGGCGGCGCGAAAAGCGAGACGGCAGACGTCTTCAAAGCCCTCCAGAGTCGAATGCACCGCGATCTGTGTTCCGTTACCGTACATCTTCAATTGCATCCAGCCTGCTTCCCGGTCGCGCCGGGTTGAGAAATACGAAAGTTTCAATCTGTCGAGTTTGTCCCACGGGATATGCCGAGAGGTCCATCCCGTAACGGAAGCACCCGACGGATCGACCTGCAGGGTCGTGCGAATCTGCATCAGGGTCCGCAGGCCAAACAGGGCGAAGAACCCGGCAAAGACGGCCAGGACATAGGTCGCCGTGGCACCCGGCGGGATAAAGAAGATTGGTGTGACACATGCCGCAACGCCCAGCCCGACCCGGAGAAAATCCGCGTTGAGGTCGCGGCGATGATAACGGTGCGTACTCATGAGATCGCGAACAGTTCAGTGGCCGACAACCAGCGAACAGCCGGATGGGCGCGGGTGCGTTCAACGAACGCGTGGACAAAGTCACGGGATACCGTGTCCATGATCAGGTGATGGGTCATCAGCCCGGTTGCTTCGTTTGCATCCACATGACCCGACCGCCGCGCGGAAAGATGTCCGAGCGCATCGGCAAGGATGTTCCCGACCCCCAGAAATCCCCCCGGTTGTGCGCCGCGTGTACCGCGCCAGTCGACAAGGTCCACATGCACATTGTTGGCGCGCAATCCGGCGATCGGGGACGGGCGGTTGCGGGGGCCGTGGGTGCTCAACCCGCAAAATCCCAGTTCGGGAAGAAACGGGATCAGGTGCGGGGCGATCCGGTTCCAGGGCGGGACCAGCACCGGCAGGTGGGTTGCGAATCCTTCAAGCGCCTGGGAACCGGTGGCCAGATCGCCAATGACATAGGCCGCCGGGCGGCTGTCATCGAGTTCGATCTTGCGGTCGCCGTCATCGGCAAAGTTCTTGTGGGAATAGCCGTGCTGAAGGACGCAGATATCCGTGCTTCCGGTCAGGCGCGTGCGCAGGGCTGGCGTTGCTGTTGCCGGAATCACGGCAAGCGCCAGCGGCACATCAAGTGTGCGTCGGAGTTCGAGCAACTGTTCGAGCGCGTCGGTGTGGTCTGCCGCATCGTCATCGCGCCACCACAATGTGGCGGTGCGCCCGTCCTCTGCCCAGAGGTCAAGCTCGCGCGTGAGGGCCTCCCAGTCCGCTACTGGTTCCTGCGCGCCTTTGGTCATCACCAAGGCCATAAGTCTATACACACTCCCTGCATATCCGGGCCCCTCAACCCGGATCATCTTCTTGTATGCACACTAGCCGGATCAGGCGCGCGGGTTAACCTCGATTTGACCGGATTCGGAGTCTATTTGGGAATTCCGGTGCCGTTTCAGGGCTGCGTGAAGAATCTCGGCAGTGTTTTGCGCACCGGACATGTCGACAGGGTCCTGAATCCGCTCGGGACGTGCCAGTGCCCGGGTGATGGCAGCACTGATATTCTCTGCCGTCACGATGCCCGGGTCGACAACTTCCATGGCACCTTTTTCGGCCAGAAGCCGACATCGCAGGGTCTGTTCGCTTTCCAGGCCGCCAGCATAGGGGATGCACACCGAACGTGTGCCCGCAGCCAGCACTTCCATCACCGTATTGTAGCCCCCTTGCGAGATCGACAGGGTGCAGTTGGCGAGGAGCTGGCGGAAATCGGGTCGGGATCGTTCGACAATCATGCCCGCGGGTGCATTGTCCCGGTAGGCGACGAACTCTGCTTCCGGCAGGTTGTGGCCGATCAGCACGCGCCAGGGGATCCGGGCGAGCGGTGAGATGGCGCGGGAATCCATGGCTGCCTGCAGCATGTCATCGCTGACCGCGCCGCCACCGGTGGAAACTATCACCTCTCCCGCGCCCGGTCCGGCGGCATCGCGTGGCAGGGGCGTGTCGGCCACGTAACCTGTGTAGCGGGAGATGTCGGCGATCTCGGCCATGCGTGGAAAGGTCTTGTCGAAGGCAATGAACGCGGCATCCCCGTGGATGAGGACCAGATCGAAATACCGGCGAACACGATCCACCATCTCATCGACCCGTTCGGGCTTTCCCGGCTCGACAAGAATGTCGCGAACCGAAGACACGATCATCGCGCGTGGTTGGGCACTTTTGCGCGCGGCTTCGACCAGGGGTTCGATTTCAAATCTCATCTGCCGGCGCCCGAAGGGATACATCTCGATCAGAATGATGTCGGGCCGGGCGCGTTGATGGATTTCCAGAAGTGCGTCGGTCCGCGCGGCCTTCCAGGCGTCATCAATCCGGCGGTCATGGATATCGACCAGAACCTTGAAGAATTTGTCTGTCGCCCGGGTCGGGGAAAGCTGCTCGAAATGGCTCGCTCCGGGATCGAAGCCGGGGACCGGAGTTCCCCCGGAGACAAGCGTAACTTCGAACCCGTTTGCCTCCAGCGCCCGGGTGAGGGTGCCCGCACGCATCAGATGGCCGATACCGAGCAGGTGCTGCACATAGAACATGATTTTCGGGCGGGTGCTCATGACGTGGCTTTTGCCATTCTCAGCCCTTGAGCGAAAGGTTGAGCTGCGTGATCCGGGCGCTGCCATCCGGGGTTGCGGTAAACACCTGTCCGCGGCGCCGGGACATTTCATCCGGTGTTTCGCCTGCCAAGTCCCAGCCGGTGGCAATGCCATAGACGGTGCGGATGACACCGCGATGGGTGATGATGATGCGCGGCCCGGCCTGGCTGGCGATATCAGCGAGAAATTCCCCCACGCGACCCAGCATGTCCCGTCGGCTTTCGCCCTGTTCGGGCCGGTGATCGGGACTGTGGATTTCCGGTCCGACGGATTCCTCCATCTCGTGCAGGTTCCGGCCTTCCCAAATGCCCCAGGATTTCTCCATCAACCGCGGATCGGTCTCGATCGGGCCGAGTGCGGGGTGGGCGGATTTCAGGATTTCTGCCGTCTCAAGGCACCGGATCAGCGGGCTCGAAGTGATGGGGCAACCCGAAAGTTCAGGTGGCAGGCGCCATTCTGCGACCATGGCGCGACCGTCGTCGTTGAGCGGGATGTCGCGCCGCCCCTGCATGCGGCGTTCGACATTCCAGTCCGTCAGACCGTGTCGCAGTAAAACAAGTTGGGTCATGCTCTGCGGACCACCATCGCAACGGTTTTCAGGGTCGAGTCCAGGCGTTCGGCTGCCACTGGGACATCGTATTGTTCGCGCACCCGCCGGATGGCGGCTTCGCCCAGGCGGGCACGTTTTTCGGGGTCGTCGATCAGGCTCCCGACCGCAGCGGCAAACGCGGTCGCGTCGCCGGGTGCGGGCAGCAGCCCGGTTACGCCGGAGGATACGATATCGGGCACGCCGCGCTGCTTGCCGGCGACCACGGGCAATCCGGCCGCCTGCGCCTCCAGCAGCGCAATCCCGAAAGCTTCCTCGATGGCGGGCCAGACCAGTATGTCGCTCGCGGCATAGGCTTCAGCCAGCGCGGGTGCATCGAGTGCTCCCAGAAACACGGCTTTTCCCGGTGCGGCATTGTTCAGGGAGTTTTCGATGTCCGCTCGTGCGAGGCCGTCTCCGGCCACGAGGAGCCGCCAGTTGTCACCGGGGAGCTGCGCCAGAGCTTCGCCAAGATGCGCGTAGGATTGTTGCTTGGCGCCCGTCCGCATCATGCCGACGGCAAGCAGCAGGACCGTGTCGTCGGGCCAACCGGCTCTTTTTGCATAGGCTTGCCGCAGGTTCTGGCGGCGTGCGCGGGCCGGTTCGAACTGCGCGGCATCCACAAAAGGCAGCAGCCGCCGGTGCAGCACGGATTCGTTCACGATGGATTGCAGGCAGTCCCAGTCATCGCTGTTCAGGGTCAGGATGGCATCGGCGCGCGCGATGGCCGCATTGGCACCGCGATAGCCGATATCCCAGGGCCCCCCCGCGCGTTTGGGAGCCGAGGAGGCTTCGGCCACCAGGTAGGGAATATGGAAGGTGTCCGCGATCCTCGGGCCAAGCCAGTCCGGCGCCTTGTGATACAGGTGATAGGTCAGCCATGCTTCGGGCCGTTCATGGACCGGGCGTGCTTTCAGGTGGCGCACCAATCGGTCGGCCAGTTTCTCGCCAAGGATTTTGAGCCGTGCCTGCCGTTCGGGGTTTCCCGCGCCGTCACGGCTGACGAAGTGGGATACCAGTTCCGGGCTGTGACCGGCGTGTCGAAGCGCCGTCATCAGAAGCCGCGCAAGGTGGCGGTCGCCTGAGGGAACCGGGTGGTCCGGAGGCTTCATCGGGGCATAGAAGGCAACGCGCATGTCAGGCGGCAGCCTTTCTGTGCGCGTCGCTGTCTGCCGTCAGGGCCGTTGCGATGGCGCTGATCCCGGCATTCAGGTCAAACGCGGATCGCACCCGCGCAGACCCCGCAGCGGCCAACAATGCCCGGGTATCGGGCTCGGCAGCAAGGCGCGCCATGGCTGCAGCCAGGGCGGCCACATCGCCGGGCGGAACCAGCAGCCCGGTCTTCCCGTCTTCAATGAGTTCGGGGATCGCCGAGACAGCTGTTGAAATGCATGCCACACCGACGGCTTGTGCTTCCATCAGAACATTGGGAAGGCCATCGCGGTCGCCATCTGCCGCAATCTTGCTTGCCAGCACAAACAGATCGGCCTCGGCCAGTAGGGCTTTCACATCGCTTTGCGGCTTGCGGCCATGCCAGGTGATGCGGGTGGACAGGCCGCGTTGGTCGGCCCGTGCAGCCATCGCGGATTCCAGTTCGCCACCCCCGATGTGATCCAGATGCCAGTCGAGGTCTTTCGGGAGCATGGCAAGCGCGTCGAGCAGATCGTCGTAGCCTTTTTTCGCCACCATCCGCCCCACCGAGGCGATGCGCAGCGGTCGCGTCTGCGATTCAAGCGTGGCCGTGGCCGTGGCCGCTTGCGTGCGACGGGCAAACCGTTCGAAGTCGAGGCCGTGATAGTGCAGTTGCACCTTACCTGAATCAGCGCCGCACAATGCGCGCAGATAGTCCGCCCCGTATGCGGTGCAGGTCGTCAGCCATTCCGCGTCCTGGATTTTCTCACGCTTCTCCCAGTCTGGGGTGGTCCAGATATCTTTCGCATGGGCCGATATGGCAAACGGCAGCCCGCAGATCATGGCGGCATAGCGCGCGACGGATGCCGGCGTGTGCAGGAAATGGGCATAGATCATGCCCGTTCCGGCGTTCAGTTCATCTGCCAGCACACAGGCCTGACCAAACCGGCGGATACGGTTGGGTGTCCGGTCTCGCCGAAAATCCCGACAGAATCTTTGCCATGCCGCCCAATAGCCCGGGCGTCGACGGGCGCGCCACCACGCGCGCATGACGCGCAACGGTGCGCGCCAGAGGTATTCGGGAAGATAATTGACCGGCGCGGCGATCTCGTCATGGATCGGATGGGTGGCCGGATCGTAAGGCTGGCGCAGGGAGTGGATGTCGAGGTTCAGGCCACGCGCTTCAAGCCCAAGCAACTCCTGGGCGATGAAGGTTTCCGAAAGGCGCGGATAGCCCTTGAGCACGACCGCGATCCGCGATCGCCCGCCCGGCGCGTCATGTTCGCGTTGGTGGTGCACTCAGGGTTTTCCGGCCTGCCGGGTTTGCGTCGTGCGGGGGATGAGTTGCATTTTCGCGCGGCGCTGGCTGGCTGCGATATCGACAAGGCGGTTCACATTGCTGAGGCCATCGAGCAGGCCCGGGACGATGACCTCCGATGGCACGCTCTGTTGCGGCAGGTGCCGAAGGGCTGTCGCCATGATCTTCCAGTCTTCCTGCGGGTTTTTGAGTATCTCAGGGGAATCCGGCATCAGCATTTTCACCAATCCCATTTCCTGCATGCGCGAAGCCCGCAGAAACTGTTCCAGGCGCGGTTTTGTCCGCGGCACGATCAGGGCGGGCTTGTCGAAGGACAGGATCTCGCAGATCGTGTTGTAGCCACCCATGGCAACGATCCCGCTGGCATTCGAAATAAAGGCTTCGGGGTGATTGTCGAAGGTGATCGAATCCACGTTGTCGAGGCGTTCCATACGGGCACTGAACTGGGCCTGAAGATCGGGGTCGAGGAACGGGCCGAACACAAAGAAGGCGGGCACTGGCTGCCCCGGGTCGTTTTCATAGGCGCGCAGGACCCAGTCGAACACCTGTTCGCCATCGCCGCCCCCGCCCGCTGTGACCAAGATGTAGGGCTTGTCGCCGAACGGCATTTCGGCGAGCGGGAGCGCATTCGAGCGCAATTCGCGGCGCAGATAGCCGGTATAGACGGTTTTCCGTGCGACCTTGGCGGGCAGGTCCAGACCCTCAAGCGGATTGCTGACCTGCGGCAGGCCGTAAATCCAGATTTCGTCGTAAAGATTTTCCAGCGCCGGCAGCACGTTCTTGTTCTGCCATTCCGGGGCGAGCAGGACGGGATCGTCGAGAATGTCGCGCAGACCGAGAACCAGCTGCGTGCCGCGTTCCTTCAGCGCTTCGAGCGTGTCGAGAACCTCGCCCCGCATGCCATGGGGTTCCTTGTCGACAATGAACACATCGGGCTCATAGGACAGGGCGGTATGACGGATGATGTTGGCCCGCAATGCGACCGTTTCCTCGATATCCATGGGCAGCTTGAGCGGCTTGTACTCACCATTCTGCAGCTTGATGACACCGGGGATGCGAACAAAATCAACCCGCTCGCGGAATTCGAAATTTCCGATGATGGGTGAGCCCGACAGGATCAGGACGCTCACCCCCGGGTCGTGCTGGACCAGGGAATGCGCGATCGCACGACAGCGGCGCAGATGTCCCAGGCCGAATGTATCGTGGCTGTAAATCAGAACTCGCCGGTTGCGGTTCGGCATGCGTCGCTCCTTTGCCAGGGCGCATTTTGCGCGGACTATGGCACATCCCGGACCTCGGCTGAAACCCATTGAATCGCTCCACATATCGTGCGGATGACAATGGATTTAGCGCGCTTGTCTCTATGCGGTAGGGTCACGGGCCTCGTGCCCGGGGTTCTGGTAAGGAGTACTTGAAGTGAGTGAACGCCTTGAGCGGAGCATGTACAGCTTCGTGCTGCGGTATAGCGGTCGCCAGCAGCTCTATATTCTCATATTCGTGGTCATGTCCTGGCCGATCGGTTTCATGCTGCTTGATCTGCCCAAGCAGATCATCAACCGGGCACTCGGCGCGGCTCAGGAAACCTTTTCGCTGGCTGTTCTGGGCCTGGCCGAAATTCCGTTTGCGGTGTCCCAGTCCAGCTTTCTCGTGATTTTGTGCCTGTTGTTCCTGGGCCTTGTTGTTCTGAATAACGCCCTGAAGTTCCACATCAACACGGTCAAGGGCCGGACGGCCGAGCGTTTGCTGCGGCGCCTGCGCTATGCGTTGTTCTCGCGCGTGCTGCGCTTCCCGATCCCCCATTTCAAGCGCGCCAGCCAGGGCGAGATCATTTCGATGATCACCGCAGAGTCCGAGCCGATCGGCGCCTTCTTTGTTGGCGCAATCGTGGATCCGATTTTCCAGGGCGGTCTTCTGCTGGTCGCCATCGGGTTCATCGTGGTGCAGGACCCCATGCTGGGCGTGGCGGCTGCCGCGTTCTATCCGCTGCAGATATACGTGATTCCGAAACTCCAAAAGAAAGTGAGCGCGCTGGGTAAGGCGCGCCTGCGACAGATCCGTCACCTGTCGGACCATGTGGGCGAGACCGTAGGCGGGATCGTCGACATTCACGCCAACGATACATCGAATTTCGAGCTGTCACGCTTCGCCGACCGTTTGGGCACGATCTACAACATCCGCCTCGAGATCTTTCAGCGGAAGTACATGATCAAGTTCATCAACAACTTCCTCGACAAGCTGGCACCATTCCTTTTTTACCTGTTCGGCGGATTGCTGGTGATCGACGGGAAGCTGGACATCGGCCAGCTTGTTGCCGTGATTGGTGCCCATCGCGAAATGTCTTCGCCCTGGAAGGAAATGCTGAACTGGTATCAGCAACAGGCCGATGCCCGGGTCAAATATGATCAGGTGGTCAGTCAGTTCGAAGTTCCCGACATGCTCGACGATACCCTGCAGCACACCGACCCGACGGAGGGCCTGCAGATGGATGGGGAAATCGAACTCACGAATGTCAGCCTGATCGACGAGGATGAAGTCCGCCGTCTGGCCGGTCTCACGGTCAATCTCGCCCTCGATGGTAACGTGGCGGTGGCTGGTGCAGGCAGCAGCGGCAAGGAGTATTTCGGGATGCTGCTGGCCCGGCTGGCGACACCATCGACCGGACAGCTCAAGGTCGCGGGGCAGAACATTGTCGAGCTTCCGGAATCCGTTACCGGCCGCCGGATCACCTATGTGTCCTCCCTGCCATTCATGCAGTCCGCCTCGGTGCGTGACAATCTGCTCTATGGTCTGAAATACCGACCGGTTCGCCCGGCTGCTTATGACGACGAAGAGGCTGCAAAACGAAGCCGTGATTTTGTCGAGGCCGCGGGCGTGGGCAATATCGACTTCGATTATCACGCGGACTGGATCGACTATGAGGCCGCGGGTGTCGCAGATGCCGCCGCGCTATTTGATCGAATCATTGAAATTCTCGACATCGTCGAATTGTCCGACGACATCTACAATCTGGGCCTGCGGGGAACGATTGATCCCGATCTGCGGTCGGACATTGCCGAAGCGGCACTCAAGGCGCGCGTCGCTCTGGCCGACAGTCTCAATGATCCCGATTATCGCGGGCTGGTCGAGAAATTCGATCGCGAGACCTACAACACCAATGCCAGTGTGGCTGAAAACCTGCTCTTCGGCACCACCGTCGGGGACATTTTCGACCACAACTTGATGGCCGAAAATGACTATGTGCTTGAGGTGCTGCGCGAGGCAGACCTGATCGATGACATGCTCAAGGCTGGTCGCGCGGTCGCCGAAACCATGATTGAGATCTTTGCGGACCTGCCGGCGGGCCACGAGTTTTTCGAGCAGTATTCCTTCATCAGCTCCGAGGACCTGCCCGAGTTCAAGACGCTCCTCTCGCGGACGGACAAGCACGGCTTCGATGACATGCGGCCTGAAGACCGCGCCGCGCTGTTGTCCCTGCCGTTCAAGGTCGTGACGGCCCAGCATCGTCTCGGCGTTGTGGATGCGACCTTGCAGGCCAAGATTCTCAAGGCCCGTGAGATTTTTGCCGCCAAACTGCCGGGCGACCTGCAGGGCGCCGTCGAGTTCTTCGATGCCGAGCGCTATAACGCGGCCGGTTCGTTGCAGGACAATATTCTTTTCGGGAAGCTGGTCTATGGTCAGGCGGAAGGCGGCCGGCGCATCGGCGCGCTGATCGCAGACACGCTCGACACGCTGGGGCTGCGCGGGGCTGTTCTCGAAGCCGGGCTCGAATTCGAGGTCGGTGTCGGGGGTGCGCGTCTCTCGACCGGACAGCGCCAGAAGCTCGGGATCGCGCGGGCGCTGCTCAAGCGCGCGGAACTCATTATCCTGAACGAGACCACGTCGGCGCTTGACCCCTCGGCCCAGGATCGACTGGCGGAAAAAATTCTAGACGCCCGCGGGCGGCGCGGCGTTGTCTGGATTGTGAACCGCGTGACGATGGCATCGAAGTTTGACCGCGTGATCGTAATGGATGAAGGCCGCCTGTCCGAACAGGGCAGCTTTGATGAACTGGACAAGGATGGGACCGCGTTGCGGGGTTTGCTGGAATCAGCATAGCCGGCGCGGTAACGTGACAGGGGCCCTGTACCGGGCCATCGGGAGACAGAAGACGTGAGCCTGAACGAAGAAGTCGAACTGCTGCGGAACATTCCGCTGTTTGCCAAGCTCGAGCCCTCGAAGCTCAAGCTTCTGGCGTTTACGTCTGAACGGATCACCTATGAGGCCGGGCAGGTTCTGTTCCACCAGGGTGATGTCGGGGACGCGGCCTATATCATTGTCGAGGGGTCTGCCTCCGTCCTCGTGGAAACCGGTGAAGGTGACATCGAGGTTGCCAAGCTCGGGCGCAATGATTTTGTCGGGGAAATCGCCATCCTGTGCGACGTCCCCCGGACGGCCACGGTGAAGGCGACGGCGCAGACGGTGACCTTGCGGATCACCAAGGATCTGTTTTTCCGTCTGGTGGCCGAGTTCCCTCAAATGTCGGTTGAGATCATGCGCGAACTGGCCTCGCGCCTCGAACACACGACCCAGCAGTTGCGGGAGGCCCTGGCGAAAAACGCCTAGCGCCGGGTTTTCAGATGAGCCGTCTCGACAGTTTTATCCGCCGCATGCAGGCCCAGCGCGATTGCCTGAATGATGCGGCACACCGTCTGGCCGATATACCCGGCCCGGTTCTTGATCTGGGCCTGGGCAACGGGCGGACCTTCGACCATCTGCGCGAGATCATGCCCGATCGCGAAATCTTCGTGTTTGACCGGGTTGTGAACTCCAATCCGAAGAGCACGCCGGATTCCGACCATGTTTTTCTCGGTGAGGCCGAAGAACAGCTAGCCATCGCGGGCGCGCGCTTCGGGCGCAGCGTTGCGCTGATCCATTCCGATCTGGGGACGGGCACGGATGATGATGCACGACTTGCGGAAATGATCGTGCCGCTGATCGTACCGATGCTGCGCCCCGGCGGTATTCTGGTCGCCAACAACCGCTTTCCGGCTGATACTTGGGAAGAGTTGCCGCTGCCCGAAGGGGTGCCTGCGGCGCGTTATTTCATGTACCGCGCGAACTAGGCTTATCCTGCGGGCAATACCATTCCGTCATGCGCGGACGTGATCCGCGCATCTTGGGCGCGATGGTGAAGAAGATGCCCGGGTCAAGCCCGGGCATGACAGAAATGCTAGAGATCGATATCCACGATCACCGGGACGTGGTCGGACGCCTTGGTCCAGTCGCGGGCATCCTTGATGATCTCGAAGCCTCGCAGTTTGCTCTTGAGCGAGGGCGTCACCCAGACATGGTCCAGACGCCGCCCACGGTCGCCTGCGCGCCAGTCCTTCGAGCGATAACTCCACCAGCTGTAGAGTTTCTCGGGTTCGGGTGCGAAGTGGCGAACGGCGTCCACCCAGTCATGGGCGGCCTGCAGGCGATCGAGATGCTCGATCTCCACAGGTGTGTGGCTGACGACCTTGAGAAGCTGCTTGTGGGACCAGACGTCTGATTCCAGCGGCGCGATGTTCAGATCGCCAACCATGATCCGCTTGGCTCGCGCCGTGGCGGTCCCCTGAAACCATTCGGTCACTTCATTCAGGAAGCCGAGCTTGTGGGCGAACTTGTCGTTTTTCTCGGGGTCGGGTTCATCGCCGCCGGCGGGGACGTAGAAATTGTGAATCTCCACGCCGCCGGCGATTTTCACCGAGATGTGGCGGGTGTCTTCACGTCCGCACCAGTCTTCTCCGCCGGTTTCCGTGAAGGGAACCTTCGAGAGGATCGCGACACCATTGTAGCCCTTCATCCCGCGCATATGGCGATGGGGATAGAGGTCACGCAGGGCGTCATGGGGGAACAGCTCATCGACGACCTTGGTTTCCTGCAGGCAGACGATGTCCGGCGCGGCTTGCTTCTCAAGCTGCGCAAAAAGCGGTGCGCGCAGGCGTACCGAGTTGATGTTCCATGTCGCGATCCGCATGGAAGGTTCTAGCGGACGCTGATTTCGATATCGCTCAGCCCGTCGATATGGCCGTGCATCTTGTCGCCGGACACGACCGGGCCGACGCCATCGGGGGTGCCGGTATAGATCAGGTCGCCGGGGGCGAGCGTGACCAGGCCGGACAGATTGGCGATGGTTTCCTGCAGGTTCCAGATCATCAGCTTGAGATCGGAATCCTGTTTGGTTTCACCGTTCACCTTGAGCCAGAGATTGCCCTCCGGGAAATGGCCGACTTCGGACACCGGATGGATATCCCCACAGGGTGCGGACTGGTCGAAACCCTTGCCCATGTCCCAGGGACGGCCCTTCTCGCGATGGGCGATCTGGACGTCGCGGCGGGTCATGTCGAGGCCGGTGGCATAGCCGTAGACGTGATCGAGTGCATCGGCTTCGCTGATATTCGCGCCGCCCTTTCCGATTGCGGCCACAAGTTCCATTTCGTAGTGAAAATTGCTGGTCTGGGGCGGGTAGTCGATGGTGCCGCCGGTCGGCACGATGGCGTCGGCGGGCTTGCAGAAATAGAATGGCGGATCGCGTTCATCGCCACCCATCTCGCGGATATGGGCAACATAGTTGCGGCCGACGCAGAAAATGCGGCGGACCGGGAAACGCTTGTTTTCACCGGCGACGGCGACGGACACCTGTTCGGGTGCCGGAATGACATAATCCATTCCTGACCTCTTTCTGAATGCTGTTGTTGTGACTGTCTTTGTAGTGCGCGCAGGGCCTGCTTGTCACCGCCCGAAGGCGGACGGTCAGGAAAAACACCTGTGGGTATAATGGAATGCGGCAGGTCGCGTCAGGCGACGTCGGCGTCGTGTTTGATGCCCATGCGTGCCGCCGCGCGATGCCGGGCGGCATTGCCGAAAGCTTCGAAGAGCGCGCGGTTGAAGGTGTGGGCCTCGGTCCGGAACTCGGCATGCCACTGCACGCCGATCACGAAACCCGGAGCCTCGGGCATGGAAATGCCTTCCACAACGCCATCTTCGCTGACCGCTTCCACCGTCAGGCAATCTGCGACCCGGTTGAGGCCCTGGCCATGGAGTGAGTTCACGCTGATGGCGCGTTCGGTAATTCCGGCGCGCTGGGCGATGTCGGCGAACAGGCCGTTCTCGGACAGGATCACCGGATGGCGCGGGGCGAACCGGTTGGCCATGGTGTCGGTCTGGGGCATGCGATGGTCGTTGAAGCCTTCGACCTCCCAGAGATAGGGATGCAGGGACCCGCCCAGCGCCACATTGATTTCCTGAATCCCGCGACAGATGCCGAAGATCGGCAACCCGCGTTCAATGGATTTCCGGGCGAGTGGGAGCGTGGTTGAATCCCGCAGCGGGTCGCGCATGGTGTCGTGGCGGAACGGCTCTCCACCATAATGGTGTGGTTCGACATTGCTGCGGCCGCCGGTCAGGACGATGCCATCCAGCCGTTCGATCACGTCATCCACGGGATAGTCGCCGCCGTGTTCGGCGTCTCCCATGGTGGGGACCATCACGGCGATGGCGCCACAGGCCTCGATGACCGAAGCCACATATTTGTAGCCGGTCGCGAGCATGTCGAAGCCGTTATAGTCCTTCAGTTCGGCATTGATGCCGATCAGGGGGCGGATGGTGTCAATTCGGGGCATCAGAACTCGTCAGATGGACAGGTCAGTCGACAGAGATAACGGTGTTGGGATCGACGGTCGAGAACAATTCGGCCGGATTCCGGAAGGTCACATCGAAACGCGGCTCCATCAGGGCAACTTCGACCCAGGCCCCCTGGGCGTCGATCACCCGCCACTTGGCAAGGCGCAGCGGATTGTCCTCGAAGATCAAAGAAACCGACCCGGCGGCCGGGGAATCGGTTTGGACCATGGTCACGACAAAGGCCTGTGCGCCGCTCTCGAAACTGGTCACGGTCAGATCCCCGCCGAGTTCGATCCTGTCTTCGAGCAGGAACCCGGCCGGGGTTTCGGAGACGGGCAGAAAGGTTGTCTGCCGCAATTGGGTGTCGTGGAACATCAGGATGATGTCGCTGGCAACCATCAGCACCGGAGTTGGTGGTGAATACTCGATCCGCAGATGCTCGGGCCGGTCGAGGTAGATACGGCCCTCGGCAACGCCCTGTTCGGAGAATTGCAGGAAGCGGCTCTCCATCGTGGTGAGGCCGTTGAGATAGGTTTCGATCCGTGTGAGATCGGCCTTGTCGGCAGCGGACAATGTGGCTGGCCGTGCATCGGCCAGAACAATGGCCGGCGCGAACAGTGCGGCGACCAGCAATGCGCCTGACAGCGCCCATGTCTTCAGTTTGAACATGGCCCAAAGATAGGTTGTCGCCACGCAAATCGCGAGTGGCGATTTTGTGGCGGCGCATTGTCCAAAATCACGCCCTAACTGTGGTCGCTGACCAGAACCTCGCGTTTGCCCACATGGTTGGCCTGACCGACCACGCCTTCCTTCTCCATCTGCTCGATGATCCGCGCAGCCCGGTTGTAGCCGATCTGGAGGTGTCGCTGGATGAAGCTGGTGGACGCCTTCTGCTCACGCGCGACGAGTGCCACAGCCTGATCGTAAAGATCATCGCCGCTGCTCTCGGTCGGCTCGAAGCCGGGAATGCCATCTGCAGCACCCTCGTCTTCGGTGACCTCGTCGAGATATTCCGGCTCGCCCTGGGCTTTCAGGAAGGCCACAAGATCCTCGACCTCCGTATCCGCCAGGAACGGGCCGTGGACGCGGGTGATCCGGCCACCGCCGGCCATGTAGAGCATATCACCCTGACCAAGTAGTTGTTCGCCGCCCTGCTCGCCCAGAATGGTCCGGCTGTCGATCTTGGTGGTGACCTGGAAGCTGATACGGGTGGGCAGGTTGGCCTTGATCGTGCCAGTAATGACATCGACCGAGGGACGCTGGGTGGCGAGAATCAGGTGGATGCCCGCCGCGCGGGCCATCTGGGCCAGGCGCTGAATGGCGGCTTCCACATCCTTGCCGGCGACCAGCATCAGGTCGGCCATTTCGTCGACCACCACCACGATGAACGGTAGCGGGTTCATGTCGAGGGCCTGTTCCTCGAAGACCGGCTTGCCGGTTTCCTCATCGAACCCGGTCTGGACCTTGCGCGAAAGGATCTCGCCCTTTTTGCGCGCCTCCTCGACCCGCTGGTTGTAACCGGCCAGGTTGCGCACACCCAGTTTCGACATGGAGCGGTAGCGGTCTTCCATTTCCCGCACGACCCATTTCAGGGCCACGACCGCCTTCTTGGGATCGGTCACCACGGGTGAAAGAAGATGGGGGATACCGTCATAGACCGACAGTTCCAGCATCTTGGGGTCGATCATGATGAAGCGGCATTCCTCGGGGCGCAGACGGTACAGCAGCGAGGCGATCATCGAGTTCACACCGACGGATTTGCCCGAACCTGTGGTACCGGCAATCAGCAGATGCGGCATCCGCGAAAGGTCCACCGTGACCGGTTCACCACCGATATCCTTGCCGAGTGCCAGCGCGAGCGCCGCGGTGCTCTTCTCGAAATTCCGCGAGGCGAGAAGCTCGCGCAGATAGACGATTTCGCGGGATATATTGGGCAGCTCGATGCCGATCACGTTCTGGCCGGGCACCACGGCGATGCGGACCGACACGGCACTCATGGAACGGGCGATATCGTCGGCCAGTCCGATCACGCGGCTGGTCTTGGTGCCGGGGGCGGGTTCGAGTTCGTAGAGGGTGACCACAGGGCCGGGGCGGACCTGGACGATTTCGCCGTGAACGCCAAAATCCTGAAGGACGGATTCGAGCAGTCGCGCATTGGCTTCCAGGTTGTCGTCCTTGGCGCGGCCAACAGCCCGGGCGGCTTCGTCGGCTTCTTCGAGCAGGTCGAGCGGTGGGAATTCATACTCACCACCCGGGGTCGGCAGATCGAGTTTGCGCTGTTTGGATTCCTCGGCACGCTTGCCGGGTTTGGGCTTCGGTGCCCGTGGCGCGACCCGGCGCGCCTGCGCGTTGTCTGACTCTTCGTCATTGTCGTCGGAAACGGGGGCGGCAACGGGCCTTGCAACCGGAGAGCTGGCCGGGGCGAAACGGGGCTCGACGCGGTCGCTTCCCCGTTCGGCGATCAGGCGGCGGAAACCGCTCGCACCGCGACGGGTGGCATCCGCGCCCTGCCGGGCCGACCAGCCCGCCCCTTGTGCGCCGACCCGGACGCCGCTCGCCATGCTGCGACCCATGCCGCGCCATTCCATACGCGTCAGGCCGAATGCGACGAACAGTAATGCCGCCGCCAGGGGGGTGACCCCAAGCGCGAGGAGAAGCGGAGAAACACCAAAACCAGCCACCCATGCCGCAATCGGCTCAAAGCTCAGCGCGCCGAAGGTGCCGCCAAGGCCGGCGCGGATCGGCCACCCAGACGGGACCGGGGCATATTGCAGGGCAAATGCGGTCAGACACATGGCCAGCAACAGGCACAGAATTCGCAATCCCGCACGCTGGACGGGCAGATGCCGGATCAGCCGTGTCCCCCAGGCGAGGAAAACCAGTGCCGGCAGGATCGCGACAATTCCGAAAGCCTGCAATGCCAGATCTGCCACCGTGGCCCCGATCGGCCCGAGAAGGTTGGCCGTGGTCTGTCCGCTTGCATTGTTGAGGGAGGCATCCAGGCTGTCATAACTCACAAGGGCGAGCGTGAGGACCGCTGCCACCCCGATCAGGCTCAACCCCAGAATCTCGAAGGATCGCCGCTGCAGGAACTCACGGACAGGGTCCGGCAGGAATGTCAGGCGTTGCGCCAGTCCGCGGACCATGCCGCGCGGTGTACCTGTTTGTGTTCGTGCAGCCATTGTCTGTGTCTTTCGTCTGCGTCGTTGGGTCCGGAATTCCCGATCAGGAATCCAGGGTGCTCAGAAGTCGGGTGATGGCGTCCCGGGTCGTTTCGAGATCGTGGACCAGCGCCATGCGGATATAGGCGGCACCCGGGTTTGTGCCGTCTGCGTTGTCTTGGGCCAGATAGGCACCGGGCAGGACCCGGAGACCGGCTTCGGTCCAGAGCTTGTAGGCCGCAGCTTCACTGTCGGTGACGTCAAGCCAGAGGTAGAACCCCCCGCCCGGCCGGAAGGCGCTGAATTTGTCTCCGAGCATCTCCAGCGCGAGATCGAATTTCGCGCGGTAGAGATCTCGGCTGGCTTCCACATGGGTTTCGTCGCGCCAAAGGGCCGTCGATGCGTTCATCACGGGGAGCGGTACCTGCGCCCCGCCATACTGGCGCAGGCGCAGAAACAGCCGGATCAGCTGCGGATCGCCAGCCACAAAGCCCGACCGCAAGCCGGGCACGTTGGAGCGCTTGCTCAGGCTGTGAAACACCAGCGTGTTGGCAAAGGGGTCGTCGCCGCCGATCTCGCGGCAGGCATCGAACAGGCCCGGCGGCTTCTCGCCGGTGTAGATCTCCGAGTAGCACTCATCCACGGCAAGCACGAAGTCGTGGTTGCGTGCGTGCCCGATGGCGTTCGTCAATTGGGCCATGGTCGCGACCGAGCCCTGGGGGTTGGCCGGGGTGTTGAGATAGGCCAGCGCGGCGCGTTCCATGTCTGCTTTGGCGACCTGATCGAAATCCGGCTGGAATCCGGTATTCGCCCCGGCCGGCAGATAGACAACATCGGCATGTGCCAGCGCGCCGCCCCCCACATAGACCTGATAGAACGGATTTGGCATCAGCACGGCAGGCTTTGCGCCGTTCTTGCTGGTGGGAACAGACAGCAGTGCGGCCATGAACAGGGCTTCGCGTGTGCCCGCGACAATCGCGATATGCTGGTTGGGGTCAATCGTGCCCGCATCCAGATCATAGCGCATCTCCAGCCAGTCCGAGATGGCCCGGCGCAGGTCTTCGGGCCCGTTGGGCGGGGGGTACCGGCCCCATTCGGACATGTCCTGGGTCAGAATCGGCTCGATAAACGCCGGGGCGGCATGTTTGGGCTCGCCGATCTGCATGTGAATGGGGGTCACGCCAGCCGGCGGCTCCGTCGTGCCAAGCAATGCACGAAGCCGGTCAAAGGGATAATCCGTCAGCGAGTCGAGTATATCGTTGTGCATGCCAGGGTCGCCGTTTTCGCCAAATTGCGGCGTGAAATCCGAAAAACACTATCAGAGTCATGCAGTTGTATCCACAAGCTAATAAATCACTCAAGAAAAATGCTTGCGGTTCATGGGATTCAGGCAGGAATTGCGCTGGCAGAAACGACGTGTGAGGCCTGCGTGGGGCCCGAGAAACAAGTATTCCGACCTCATTTCAGTCGATTGCCGCCGGTTTTGGGGAACGGACGGGTTTCGTTGTCATCAAAGAAAAAGGGCCCGGCGATTGACGCCGGGCCCAGACATTTGGGGAAGGTTGGAGTGGGTTGGTCAGCCGCGCTGCGAACCGCGACCAAACTCCGGATAGGCTTCGAGGCCCAGCTCGACCATGTCGAGACCGATTGCTTCGTCCTCTTCGCTCACCCGGATGCCGATCGTGTACTTCAGCACCAGCCAGACAATCGAGCTGCTGATGATCACGAAGACCGCAATCGCCAGGATACCGATGATCTGAACACCCAGCGCGCCGGCACCAAAGATGCCCACAGCGAGAGTGCCCCAGATACCTGCAACCAGATGCACCGAGATGGCACCGACCACGTCGTCGATCTTCAGCTTGTCGAGCAACGGAATGGCGAACACCACAAGGATACCACCGATACCGCCGATAATGATCGACATGAAGTGGTTGGTCAGGTCCGGACCGGCTGTGATCGAGACCAGGCCAGCCAGGGCACCGTTGAGTGCCAGGGTCAGGTCGACCTTCTTGTACATGATCTGGGTCATCAGCATGGCCGCCACGACACCGCCCGCTGCTGCGAGGTTGGTGTTGGTGAAGACAATAGCCATGGCCGTGGCATCCACTGCGGAGCCCAGCGCCAGCTGCGAGCCGCCGTTGAAGCCGAACCAGCCGAGCCACAGGATGAACGTACCCAGTGTGGCGAGCGGCAGATTGGCGCCCGGCATCGGGTTGACGCGACCGTCCGGGCCATACTTGCCCTTGCGTGCGCCCAGGATCAAAGCACCGGTCACTGCGGCCCAGCCGCCGACCGAATGAACGATCGTCGAACCGGCAAAGTCGGAGAAGCCCATTTCTGCGAGCCAACCACCACCCCAGGTCCAGGATCCCTGGATCGGGTAGATGAAGGCGGTCAGGATGACCACGAAGATCAGGAACGGCCAGAGCTTGATGCGCTCCGCCAGTGTGCCGGACACGATCGAAGCCGCCGTGGCGACGAAGACCATCTGGAAGAACCAGTCGGAGGCAACCGAATACCCGCCACCGATCACGGCATCGACCATTTCGCTGGTGGCTTCCTCGGCACCCAAAAGGGTCAGTTCAGCCTCACTCGGATTGTAGAAGAGCGAGAACGAGCCGATATAGCCGCTGACATCCGTGTACATCAGGCTATAGCCGACCAGATAGAACATGATGCCCGCAATCGAATAGAGTGCGATGTTCTTCAGGCAGATCGTGGCCGTGTTCTTGGAGCGGACCAGGCCGGATTCGAGCATGGCAAAACCGGCTGCCATCCACATCACCAACGCGCCATTGAACAGGAACGAGAAGGTGTTGAAGACGTAGGCCGTCTCCGGGTCGACTGCCGCCATGGCAGGCACGGCCGCAAACATGACGGCCGCTGCGGCCATGAGGCCCGCGACCGCTTTCTTGGTATGACGAAACATTTTCGAGTAACTCCCTTTGCCTAGAGCGCTTCGGCGCCGGTTTCGCCGGTGCGAATCCGCATTGCGCTTTGCACGTCCACGACGAAAATCTTGCCGTCGCCGATACGACCGGTGTTGGCCGCCTTGGCGATGATTTCGACAACGGAATCGGTCTGGGAATCGTCAACGACGACCTCGACCTTCACCTTGGGCAGAAAACTCACGGCGTATTCCGCGCCGCGATAGATTTCCGTCTGCCCCTTTTGGCGTCCGTATCCTTTAACTTCGGTTGCGGTAAGACCCTGAACCCCAAGTTCGGTCAGCGCCTCACGCACCTCATCCAGTTTGAACGGCTTGATGACCGCCATGACCAGCTTCATGTATGCCCCCTTTGCGTGAGCCAGTGGCCGCAACCGACTATTCGGGTGCGGGTTTGCACAGAGTTCATTTCAAGACCCGTGCCAGCTGGGGTGTGTTGTTAAGCATCTGATATAAAAAGAAAAAAATGAGACGTGGCTCAGGCTGCACAGGAAATGTGCATATGTTTTGGGCAAAACTTTAGAATTGCCTGTTTTTTGCCCATAACGCTTGGGCCTATCTGCCGCATGGACAATCCGCACGACGCGGGTGATCTTCACGCCATGACAAACGCGGTTTCGAAAACCCTGACGGTCGAAGCGATCGTGGTCGGTGCCGGCATGGCCGGGATGACCCTCGCGCATGCTCTGGCATCTGCGGGGATCGAGGTCGCTGTGGTCGATCGTGCCGACCCGGGTACCATGATGACGGCCGGGCATGATGGGCGGACAACCGCCATCGCGGCGGGAAGTGCCAGTGTGCTGAAGGGCATCGGCCTGTGGGACGCTATCGGGGTCCACGCCTGTCCGATTGAGACGATCCGAGTCAGTGATGGCGATTCACTGATGTTCCTGCATTTCGATCACCGTGAAACCGGTGACGTTCCTCTGGGCCATATCATCGAGAACCGGCTGATCCGTCGTGCGTTGTTTGCGAGTGTTGAGGCGGTTCCGAACCTGACCCTGATGGCTCCGGCTTCGATTGCTGCGATCACGCGTGACGAGACCGGTGTTGCGGTCGATCTTGCCGAGGGCAACCGGCTGCGGGCGCGGGTCATATTTGCTTGTGACGGCCGCGGATCACAGATTCGGCGCGATGCGGGGATCAAGGTCGCCGAATGGCGCTACAACCAGTCGAGCTTTGTCTGTGCGATTGCCCATGAGAAATCGCATCAGAACATTGCTCATGAACGGTTTCTGCCCGGTGGGCCCTTTGCCTTGCTGCCGATGACCGACCTGCCCGTACCGGTGAATGGTCTGCGTCATCAGTCCTCGGTGGTGTGGAGTGAGTCCAATGATCTGGTGCCCGCGCTTCGTGCCATGGATGATGTCGACTTTACCGCCGCGCTCGGGCGCTGCGTTGGCGGGTTTCTGGGTCGGATCGCGCTGGCCAGCCCGCGCTGGGTCTATCCCCTCGGGCTGATCCACGCCGTTCGCTACACCGGCCAGCGCCTCGCCCTGGTCGGCGATGCCGCCCATGGCATCCACCCGATTGCCGGTCAGGGCCTGAACATGGGCATCCGCGATGTCGCCGCCCTCGCCGAGGTGGTGGTCGATGCCCGTCGGCTGGGCCGCGATATAGGCGACCCGGATATTCTTGAAAGCTACGAACGCTGGCGGCGGGTCGACAACATGATGCTGACCGTCACCACGGATGGCCTGACACGATTGTTCTCGAACGATATCGCGCCGGTTCGTGCCGTGCGCGATCTTGGCCTCGGCGTGATCAACGCCACACCTCCGGCCCGACGTTTTTTCATGCGTCATGCGATGGGGGTTGTCGGTGATCTGCCGCGTCTCGTGCGCGGCGAAGCGCTCTAACTTTCCTGCTGCTTTTCCGTTTACGCGGCAACAACGTGACCCCTCTGGCGTCATGGCCGGACTCGTTCCGGCTATCCACGCCGGTATGAACGGCCCGACCAGTGAGGGATAGAAGGACGTGGATGCCCGCAACAAGTGCGGGCATGACAAAATGAGTTGAGGCCAGAGCATTCGTCGCGCATTGCAAGGCGTACCGTGTCGGCGGCCTGTGCTGATGTGAACGCATCTATAGGTCGCGGGAAAGTTCCAGAAACTCAATCGTCGCTCCCGCGAAGGCGGGAGTCCATTAACACCGGTGGATGTCAGGAGAGGCGCCTGAGGAAATGGGTTCCCGCCTTCGCGGGAACGACGGATATCAGAGTCAGGTTGCTGTCCCATCATAGAGATCACTCCAATCCGGATTGTTTTCCTCGATCAGACGAATTTTCCAATCGCGGTTCCATTTCTTGAGCTGCTTTTCTCTCCCTATGGCGAGGGGCATCGTCTCGTGGCTCTCGAAATAGACAAGGCGGTGGATATGGTGCAGCGAGGTGAAGCTAATCTGACGATCTGTTCGGCGCTCGAATACGCGGCGAACCAGGTTATTCGTCACGCCGATATAAAGCGTGCCGTGTCGGCTGCTCGCCAAGATATAGACAAAGCCAGTCACGTTAGCTCCCTGCGAGTTAGCGGTGACATGAACCTATCTAGGGGTCGCGGGACAGCCCCCGTGCGTCCAGATCTTTCAGATACTGTGCCCACCACGCGTCATATTTGGTGCCCAGCTCGTGCAGATAGGCCCAACTGAACAGGCCGGTGTCGTGCAAATCATCAAAATGGATCTGCACCGCGTAGTTGCCCACGGGCTCGATCTTCATAATGCCCACATGGCGGCGTCCGGCCAGGATTTTGCGTTCGTCTGCGCCGTGCCCGCGCACTTCGGCGGACGGGCTGTAGACCCGCATATACTCGGCGGGCAACTCGAAGCGCGTGCCGTCGTCGAAGGCAACGGTCAGGGCTTTGCTGTCCTTGCTGTAGCGCAGCTCGGTCGCGTGGATGGGGGTGTTCATTGTCACGTTCAATCCGCGCCCAGCGCGCGGGCTTCCTCGGCCAGCATGATCGGGATGCCATCGCGGATCGGATAGGCGAGGCCGGCCTGTTTGCTGATCAGTTCCTGAGCAGCTTCGTCATAGGTCAGCGGGCCCTTGGTCAGAGGGCAGACGAGAATTTCGAGCAGCTTGGGATCAACCGTTGTGGCGGTGGGCGGCACCATGATGCGTCCTCAGTTCAGGGCCGACGGGCCGTTGTCGTTGTCAGCCCGCAGCGTCGATTCAATAAACCCGATCAGCAGTTTGCACTGCTGCGCGATGGTTTCACTTTCGAGCAGGACCTGCTTTTCGGCGGGATCGAAAGGACAGGCCATGGCCAAGGTCGTGATCAGGCGATCATCGGGAGTCTTGAGAAGTGCGTCCCAGTCAGCCGCGATGTTCTGCAGTTCGAAATACCCTTTCAGGCTTGTGAGCAGCCGGTCCCGTTCCATCGGTGTATCGGGAACTGGGCCGAGGTCGGCGGTGAACCGGCTGTAGTCGGGCCGGATACGGCGATAGCCGTCGCGTGGCTCGAGCTCCTCGGTGATGTCAAACCGGCACAGCCCGCGCAGCTCGATCATGTAACGTCCGTCATCGGTTTCTTCGAAGACGCGAATACGTCCAACGCAGCCGGTCCGATACAGATTGGTGCCGTCTGGCGCGCTGAGGCCCGCAACCCCGTCGGCTGCGGGTTGCACGATCCCGATCATCCGGTCGCCCGACAGTGCTGCATCGACCATGGCCAGATAGCGGGGTTCGAAAACATTAAGCGGCAGGGTGCCGCGCGGCAGCAGCAAGACGCCGTTGAGCGGAAAGAGCGGCAGCTCTACCGGCAAGGCGTTGGCAGCCGCGTCTCCGGTCATGCGAACAGCACCGATGACAGCTTGCGGCGCCCGGCGACGGTTTGCGGATCGGTCGGACCCAGTGCCTCGAAAACCTTCAGAAGTTCGGTGCGGGCCGCATCCTCGTTCCAGTCACGCTTGCGGCGGATGATCTCCACCAGCGCATCAATGGCCGCTTCGGCATCATTGGTGGCAAAGGCGGCAACGGCAAAATCAAACCGGGCCTGATTGTCAGCCGGGTCGGCTTCCATCTTGGCCCGCAGGGAATCGATTTCCCCGGCCATGGCACTGCCCGCCTCGGCCAGCTCCAGCGCTGCGATGGCGCCGGCCACGTCGTCGGCGGCCTGGGATTCTGGGCTTGCCTGATCGACGATGGCCCGGGCCTTTTCAGTCTGCCCGGCTTTCAGATAGGCGCGGATCAGGCCCGCAAGCGCGCGCGTGTTGTCGGCATCCTGATTGAGGATCTCGGCGTAGAGGCCGCCCGCATTGGCGATGTCGTTTTCGGCCAGGGCGGCGTCGGCGGCATCCAAGGCTTCGTCGATCGGTGACGGTCCGGTATCGACAGCACCACCATGCTTCTGGATCAAGGCATCGACCCAGGCCTGCACCTGACTTTCGGGCAATGCGCCCTGAAAGCCATCGACGGGCTGTCCGTCCTTGAACGCATAAACGGTCGGGATCGACTGGATCTGGAGCTGGGCCGAAATATCCGGGGCCTTGTCGACATCGATCTTTACCAGCCGTACGGCGCCACCGGCGTTCTGGACGACCTTCTCGATGATCGGGCCGAGAGTCTTGCAGGGCCCGCACCATGTCGCCCAGAAATCGACAATGACCGGAACGTCGCGCGATGCTTCGATCACGTCCGCCATGAATTGGGTCTGGTCGGAATCCTTGATGATGTCCGCGCCACCCGCGGCGGAGACGGGGGCATTGGCGTTTGTGACGATGGGGTCCATAGCGTCCACTCTTTTTCGTTCGGATGTATTGGTTGTTGAGCCAGAAGATGGAGCCTTGCGCCCGGGGTATCAAGCCCTGTGTGGCGGAGTCAGCCGGTCCGGAGGGTCAGGGCAGGTCAATCAGGCGCGGCGGATGATCGCAGGCCTCCAGAAAACGCAGCAGATCATCACGCCCGATCGCGACCGTGGCTTCGTTGTGCAAGGGGTGCGCGTGCACCGGATCTGACGCGAGGACGCTCTTGGCCAGGACCATCTCGACCTGGCCTTCGGGATCATTCAGCACGGCAAAGGGCGTGACCGAGCCGGGTTTGACGCCCAGCGCCGTTTCGAGGAGTTCGGCGCTGCCAAAACTCAGGTTTCCGCTGGCCCCCAGAACATGACGCAGGGCTTTCAGGTCGACTTTTGCGTCTTCGGGCACGGTCACGAGCCATTGCTGGCGCTTCTTGTCGCGCAGAAACAGGTTCTTGATATGGCTGCCGGGCATGGTGCCGCGCAGGGCCCGGGACTCCTCCACCGTGTATAACGGGGCGTGCCGATGCATGGTGATTTTGATGCCCAGCGCGCCGAAACATACCAGCAGCGGGGCCTCAATCGGGTGTTCTTCGCTCATGGGGTCGATATAGCGTTTTTAGCGCGGATACGGAATTGTCACATGACCACTTGAAATCATGCGCCGGTTGCGGTTATGTCCCGCTTCACGACGCGGGAATAGCTCAGTGGTAGAGCATCACGTTGCCAACGTGAGGGTCGCGAGTTCGAATCTCGTTTCCCGCTCCAGATAGACGAAGGCCCGGCTGCATGCAGCCGGGCCTTTATCTTTGCAGTTCCGGGACGCTTCGATCAGGCGGCGTCCTGTTTGTCGGTCACCGCATCAACGAGGGATTCGAGCACGTTCTGGGGGGAGGTCATGCCGTAAGGGTCGGTCTCGCAATTGTCCTCGAAACCGGGTTCCTCGAACCACTGCTCGACAACGCCATCATTCACGATGGCGGCGTAGCGCCAGGACCGCATGCCGAAGCCGAGATTGTCCTTGGCCACCAGCATACCCATCTTGCGGGTGAACTCACCCGAGCCATCGGGGATCACCTGGACGTTCTGCAGGCCCTGCTGCCGGGCCCAGGCATTCATCACGAAGGCGTCGTTGACGGCGATGCAGTAGATCGCGTCGATCCCGTTATCCTGGAATTCGCCATGCATCTTCTCGAAATCGGGAAGCTGGAAGGTCGAGCAGGTCGGAGTGAAGGCACCGGGCAGGGAGAAGAGGACAACCCGCTTGCCTTTGAAAAGGTCATCGGTCTGCACCATTTCCCAGCGATAGGGGTTGTCGCCGCCGATGGATTCATCGCGGATGCGTGTTTTCAGGGTCACGTTGGGGGTTTTTCTGCCGATCATAATTCTTTCCTGTTCTGCAGCGGTCTGCGCCGCTGCTGTTATTAGAATAATTCTAATGTGGGAAAGCGATCACGTGTCATCAAGAGGCGGCAGAAAATATTTTGCAGTGCAATATGAAGAGCCCCGCCCCGTGCGGGCCTGAGAGGATGCTCAAGCCTGTCCGTCCAGCAGTGTCTTGCGCAGCCAGGGGCCGACCAGGTCGATGATGGCGTCTTCCCGTCCCTTGTAGAAATGATCGCAGTTCTCGACGATGACAACATCGCACGGGCCATTGCTGGCCGCCGCGAAGTCTTCTGCCGGATAGGAATCGCGCAGTTCTTCATCGCCCCGGATATACAGTGTGGGGCAGCTGATTTTCGGTGCGGTGGCAACCGTACTGGGCATGGTGGTCAGACGGTCGTAATAGGCCTCGGCGGTGGTCACATACCACCAGCCCGGGAGCAGCATCAGTTCGTGCCCGCGCCCTTCCGCGATCATGGTTTCGGCCTGTGCGCGTAGCTCGGCGGTCCGCTCGCCGCCCAGAAGCTCGGTTTTTGCAGCCAGTTTTTCGGCGGTTGCACTCCCGGCATGTGCCGAGAGAAGAACCATGGCAGGGGTTTCGGGATGGTTGGCGACGTGCTGCACACCCAGGAACCCGCCATTGCTGTGGCCGATGACCACGGGCGCGTCAAAGCCCTCTTGCTTGAGCCAACCTGCGGCAAACTCGTTATCGGCAATTCCTTCTGCCGTTGTCTGGAAGGCGGCACCTTCGGCGGCGCGACTGTCCCGGATACTCAGGATATCATGACCACGCCGGTTGAATGCCAGACAGGCAAAGCCGAGTTCGGTGAGCGAGGGAGGCAAGAAACGTGGCGCCCCAACATAGAAATTCATGGTGTTGCCGTGGCACAGCATGATCGCGCCGACGATGGGCCCTTCGTCGGGCAGGTGCCAGGCGCCGTCGAGCGGCAGGGTGTCTGTCTCTATGGAAATGAGTTCCGTACGCATCACGATGTCTTTCAGGTGGAGGTGTTGCATTCGGCTGCTTGCCGATCCTCGAAGAACCTAGTCAAATCCCTTTGAGGAATAAATCACTTCGAGGGGACGGCTGCCATGCATGAAGAGATGCGCACAGTAGAGACCGATGCGGGGTCGATGCAGACCTTCCTTGTCCGGCCCGAAGCGGCTGGCCCCTATGCGCCGGTGGTGCTGTTCATGGATGTCTGGGGGATACGCGAACAATTGTTCGATCTCGCGCGGCACATCGCGAGCGTCGGATACGCGGTTGCGGTTCCAAATCTCTATTACCGCAAGGGCGACAAGCATTTCGACTTCCGCAACCCCGATGGCACCACCGCTTCTCTCAAGGATCTTCCCGAGGCGGACCAGCAGGAAATTCAGGCGTTCCGGCTGCATTTGAGCGACACCATGGCGGTCGCCGATACCGGTGCGCTGATGGCGCATCTGTCAAAGCTGGAGCACGTGCGTTCCGATGTGGCGGGGTCGATCGGATACTGTATGGGCGGCCGGCATGTGTTGCGGGTTGCGGCGGCCTATCCGGATCTGTTTCGCGCCAATGCCAGCCTGCACCCCACGCGGTTGGTGGTCGAAGGGTCCGACTCGCCGCACCGAGATGCAGGCAAGGTGCGCGGAGAATTTTACACAGGCTTTGGTGAGCTGGATCATTACACGCCGCGTGATGTGGTGGCTGGCGTTCGCGCAGCCTTCAATGGCCAGCCGGCAACCTATTTCGATACGGTCCATGCCGGTGCAGCCCATGGCTATGCAATCCCGGACCGTGATGTCTATGACAAGCATGCTGCCAATCGTGACTGGGAACAGATTTTTGCAATGTATGACCGGGTGTTGCGCGGCCGATAGGTGCTCCGCCGCCTCTATTTCAGGGCCGCAACCTTGTCCTGCATGATCTTGCCCATGTAGTCGATCTTGCCGATCTGGACGCCTTCGGCGCGCAGCAGGGCATAGGCGGTTGTGACGTGGAAGAAGACCTGGGGGTTCGAAAAATGCAGGAGACCTTCCAGCGCCCCGAATTTCAGCTCTCCCAGCCGGGTCTTGACCAGAACATCGCGATCCGTGTCGCCGTCCATCTGGGCGGGCACCACCTTGCCAAGAAAGTCGAGGGTCCCCGCAATCCGGGCCCGGGCGCCAGCGATATTCGTATCGGGCTCCATGACGACCTCCGGGGCATCCATATTCGCAATCCGCGCCACGCCACCTGCGGCATGGACGCAGGCCTGCCGGATCTGTTCGGCCAGGGTGAGCATGTCCGGGGCCAGCCGGCGTGACATCAATTCGGCTTCGTCGAGGCCGGTTTCTTTGACAAACCCGGTCGCGCGTTCGAGCACGTCATCAAGGCTGGTCAGCATCTGCTGATAGGCGGGGACGGAAATCTTGTACATGGTAATCGACATGGTCTGTGTTCCTGGGGTGCGGGATTATTCGAAGCTGAACCCGATGGTGCGACACCGGAAATAGAGGCCGCCATCCTGTACCACAAGGCTGAGCATCATCGTGTCACCCTCATTGTGGTGTTCGTGGCGTGCCGCAGGCGGCGTGATCATCAAGGCGTGTTTCTGCCAGTTGAGGCGGTGGCCTTCGATGATGGAGTAGACCCCTTCGCATTGAAGGGGCAGCGTCAGGGCAACGGAGTTGTGGCGGTGCGGGCGCTGGACACTGCGCGGGCCGAGCGCGTTCATGGCCAGCTTGATGGTGGGGTGAGCGGCATCCGCATTGCCGTTGCGCTCACTCGTCAGGTGAAGTGCCATCCCCGACGCATCAGGATCGGCCTTCTGAGATTCGCGGACCCGTTTCATCTCTGCACGGATATCGGCCAGCGGGTAACGGACGGCCCGGGTCGGCGCATCTTCCGGTGCAGGGGCGGCAAGGCCATGAAAGGCCAGTTCGGGTTCGTTGGTGATGAGCAAGAGGACGGCATCCTTGTCTCCCGCAGTCAGGCGGGTCTCCCCGCCGCCGGGCAAGGAGAAGACATCTCCGGTGTGCCAGGCCAGGGTCTCGGTGCCCTTCCTGGCCTGCCCGTGTCCCTGAATGACATAGTAGAATTCGCCGCTGGCCCGGAAGGCGCAAGTGAGCTCTTCCCAGGCGTTGATGCGGCCATATCGGGCGAGCATCAAGGGCGTGGTGGCCGCCTCATCCAGTCCGATGCGCGCGCCGATATCGAGGGCGGTCCAGCCGGTCGGCGCATCATCCGCCATGGATTCTGCAAGTTCGGCGGCAAAAACATGCCGTGGAATCTCCGGTCGCTCGACCTTGAAGATGTTGGCCGGGCTGTAGTAACGCGCCCGGGCCACAAAGGCGTCGCCTTCAGGTCTGTCGTGATTCTTCGGTGTTGCACCGTCCATCTTTCGCTCCTCCCGGTCCGAGATGCGAAGTCTAGTCGAACTCCCGGTATCCACCAACGGACTTGACCTGCGCTGCCCCGCCGCCTTCACTTGTTCGGGGGAGTGCCTTCATGACTGACGCCCGTGCGAAAACTGTTTCTGTTCCGCCCGATCTGGTTTCCCGGGCGCGGACCCTTGTGCCGCTTCTGGCCGCCCGTGCCGAAGCGACCGAGACCCTGCGACGCATTCCCGATGACACCATCCGGGATTTGAAGGCGGCGCGGCTGCACCGTATCTGCCAACCGGCGCGTTTTGGGGGTTACGAGGCACCGCTGGACGAGGCGTGCGACATCGTTGCCATGCTTGCGCGGGGTTGCGCATCGACGGGTTGGGTGGCCGGGGTCTACACCGATCACCAGATCCTTGTGGGCATGTTTGACAGCCGCGCCGCCGATGATGTGTGGGCGGATAATCCTGATGCGCTTGTCTCAGCAGGGTTTACGCCTTCGGGTTCGGCCGAACCCGTTCCGGGCGGGTGGAAGCTGACGGGTTCATGGGGCTGGTCGAGCGGTTGCGACCATGCCGACTGGTTGGTGCTGGTGACCTTGCTGCCCAGCGGTGAAGACGGAAAGCCAGAGCCGAATTTTTGCCTCGTGCGGCGGGACGAGGTTTCGATTGAAGACGACTGGCGGGTCATGGGTCTGGCGGGGACCGGCAGCAAGACGGTGTCGGTCGTGGATGCCTTCGTGCCCACGTACCGCACCCTGCCCGGGCGGCTGGCCGCAGTCAGTGGTGCCCAGCGCGGTCAGGCTGAGGCCCCGGCGCTGTACCGGCTTCCCCATCCCCCATGTGTTCCCTTTCTGCTGGTCACGCCCTCGGTCGGAATTGCCGAAAGCCTGCTGGAGATCGTGACGGAAGAAATGGGAACCCGCGCTTCGCGTGGCGTGGCCATCGGATCGTATCAAAGCCTGCAACTCCACATCGCCGAATCCGCTGCCGAGATCGACAGCGCCCGGTTGCTGATGATGCGTGATACCCGCTCCGCCATGGATGCCATGCGGGCCGGACGGGAGATGAGCCTCGCCGAACGGGCCCGCGCGCGTCGCGATCATGCCTATGTCGTGCGCCTGTGCCGGCAAGCCGTGGATCGCCTGTTCACGGCTGTGGGCGGGCAGGGCATTTTTCTCGACAATGTGGCCCAGCGGAAGTTTCGCGATATCCATGCCATGAGCGGCCATCTAGCCCTGAATTGGGATATCGCTGGCACAACCTATGGCCGGGTGACACTCGGCCTCGACCCCGAAACGCGGCTGATCTGATGTTCTATGCCAACCACACAACTCTCGAGATTATTGGCCAGCTTCTGATTGCGACCCTGTTCCTTGGGACCCTACTCATCAATGCGACCACCAAGGTAAAGCAGCACGCCGACCGGATGGCGGCGATGAATGTGCCCATGCCCATGGCGTCCTTGTGGGCGGGCTTCACACTGCAGGCCATCGGCGGCGTGATGGTGGCCGCTGACTGGCACACGGATATCGGGGCAATCATCCTGATCGTGTTCACGGTTCTGGCGCGCGCCATCTTTCACCGCTTCTGGTTGATGGATGATCCCCTGCGCCGCCACATGCACTTGTCGATCCTGTTCTCGAACATCGCGGTGATCGGGGCGCTGTTGCTGCTGGTCTAGCGGCCCTTCGCCATCTCGAGATATCTGGTGTCGATATAGTGTTCCGGGCCATGCAGGTCGTCGGGGGCGGGTCCGAACTCGCGGCGCAGATCCAGAACCGTCTCGATGCCCGGCATGTCGAAACTGCCGTCGCGCTGGAATCCGGTTTTGGGATCGAGGAAAACCTCGCAAGCCGCATTGGCGACCTCGCGGGACATCTGGGGCATGTTGGCGGTGATCAGGTCGAGGGATTCCGCGCGGTTTTCCGGCGCGTAGCACCAGTCCACAGCTTCCAGATAGGCCGCAATGAACCCGGCAAGCGTTTCGGCGTTCTCCCGGGCCCATGCGATGCGCGCCCCGCCGACAAGACCCTGATAGCTGTCGAGTATATCGCTGGCACGGGCCAGTATGTGGTGGCCCTTGGAAGCGCCGAGAACTTCGAAGGGGGTGACCTGAAGCGTGCCCTTCTGCTCGGGGTGTTCCATCATGGCCTGCCAGCGCTGCAACACGCCGCCGGTCGACATCCATTCGATTTCCTTTTCTTCGTCGATGCCATTCAGGGCGAGCATGCGGCGCAAGACAAAGGCAAATCCGGTGGTCAGGGCGTCAACCGTCAGAATCTTGCCGCGCAAATCCTCGAAGCTGTGGATGTCGGGCTGGACGACCAGCCGCAGGAACGCATCATCGGAGCCCATGAAGGCGAAGAATTCGGTGTCGCCGTCGGCCGGGACTTCGCCCTGCTTCTCGCGATAGGCGATGATGTTGTCGATGGCGGTCATCGCAATGTCGAACTTGCCTGCCGCCAGCCCGGTGAGCTGTTCGACTGAATTGGGCGTCATGACCAGTTCGGTTTCGATATCGCGTGCGGCAAACAGGCCATGTGCGGTACCCACCCAGAGCGGCAGGTTGATGGCACCCGGGAACACATTGATGATCAGCTTCTGCATGGATTTTTCCCCCGTTTCCGTCTGCTTTGCGACGGTTTGATATTGTGGTTTGCACGATGCGCCAAAAAACGTTTTGTTGTCAGCCCATGAATGACCGCGTGACCATTTTCTATGACGGCAGCAACACCGTTGAGGTGATGCCGGGGCGTCCCTTGCGGCTTGCGGGAGAGCCCTATCCGCTGTTCCGCGCGCCCGATCCTGCGAGTGTGTCTGATCCGGATGTGTGTCTGGATTTTCTCAAGACACTCCACCTGAGCCTGTGTCCGGTTTTCGATATCAGGCTGCGGCGCTGGATGGGGGCCTATTTCGATGCGGTGCGTGCGCAGGCGGACCGGCATGCGTCCGAGCTTGCACCCGTTGCCGGCCTGGACCCGAAGGTCGCCCATCGTGCTTGGTGCTATGCCGCATACCGCCCGCTCTCCAACGTGCGTTTCGAGTTTGCAGGCGAGGCTCACGAGGTTCCGGTTCTGCTGTGGCTGGCGGATGGCCCGCTGGCAATCTTTTTCGACAACACCGGCACCTGTGAGGCGATCCGCACTGTTGTCTTTGGGGAGACCGAACTTGCGGCCCCGGCCGAAGAGTTTCTGTCCGCACTGGGCGGCGACGTCGCTGCATACTGGCGCGATGTCGCCGCCCCGCGGCACCCGTTTGTGCGCAGCGCCCTTTCGGGGCTGCGCGGGTAACGGGTCAGATGTTGAGTTCGAGGCAGTACAGCCCGCCTGCATGCCGGTCGACGCAATAAACGATCCGGTTTTCATCCACATAGACGTCGTTGATCTGCGCCGTTGCCACCGGTGAATTGTCCGGCTTGGGGGGCACGAAATACGCGACCTCCTTGGGCTGCAGCGGGTCTTTCAGATCGAAGACACGCACACCGCCATTGAAGAAGGTGCCGAAGATCAGATCATCCGACTGAAAGGACGGACCCGGGCGGTTCTCATGCAGATTGTGCGCGCCGAACCGTCCGCCACGCGTGCGGAAGTCGTCGAGCGGGGGCATCGGCAAGGTCGCGATCGGGACCATGTTGTCCTCCTTGCGGGCGTCCACGACCCAGGCCAGCTTCGGCCAGTCCATCGCGTCATCCTTGATGCTCTCATCGGTGACGATCAGGATGTCCTTGCTGAACAGCGGCAGTACGGTGTGGGCGAAACCCGGATAGGGCGGATGCGGGTTCCATTCGCCGACCACGGTCGGGTTCGACTTGTCGGAGATGTCCATGATGAAGGTGCCACCGTCGAGATAGCCCAGATACATGCGGTCGGGGCGCTGCGGATAGACATTCGTGTTGTGGGCGCGGAAGCCCGAATCGATATCCGGATGGCGCGGCGGCGGAGCGACATTGTCGCCCTCACGGGTGCCGGGATACCACCAGCGGCCGACTTCCTCGGGTTTGGTGGGGTTGCGCACATCGATGCAGCGATAGAACTGGTCATCCTTGGGATTGGTCGGCACGAAATCGTCCGAGCCACCCGCGAAGTGAACGTATTCGCCGTCCGCAAACCAGAGCTGATGCACGCCGCGTGAATGCGGGCCCGAACAGTCAAAGAAGGACATCGATTTGGGGTTTTCCGGTTTGGAGATATCGAAGAGCTCGACACCGACCTTCTCCATATTGACGCCCGGCGTCTGATAGGCGACCGCCATGACATCACCGGTCACCTCAAGCGAATTCGACCGCATCTCCATGACCGGCAGATCGGTCTGCACCACGACCTTCGGCTTGCGGGGGTCGCTCACATCGACGCCGGTGAAGTTCTTCGGCGCAGATTCATGGGCGAGCCACATGATCCGGCGCCCGTCAGGTGCGATCTGCATGGCCATGCCTTCGCCCATGCCGCCAAAGCCGACCAGGGTGTCCTGGGACAGCAATGTCATATTGTGAATTTCGTGATTGGCCATTGTGTAGGTCTCCTTACTGAGATTGCTTGCCCGCGCGGGGCGGGTTAACCGTTGTTGGGGTTTGCGTTCCGGATTGCCTGCCAGACCCGTTCCGGGGTGGCGGGCATGTCGATATGGCGGATGCCCAGCGGGCGCAGGGCATCACAGACGGCGTTCATCACGGCGGGCAACGCGCCGACGGTTCCGGCTTCGCCGGCGCCCTTGAGGCCCATGGGGTTGTTCTTTGACGGCACGTTGTGCTCGATCACATTGAAGGACGGGAAGTTGTCGGCGCGCGGCATCGCATAATCCATGAAGGATCCTGTCAGAAGCTGGCCGCTGTCCCGGTCATACACCACCTGTTCGAGAAGCGCCTGTCCGGCGCCCTGCACCACGCCACCATGCACCTGGCCCTTGACCATCATGGGGTTCAGGGCCACGCCCACATCGTCGACCACTGTGTAGTTGATCAGCTCGACAATACCGGTCTCCGGATCGATCTCGACTTCGGCAATATGGCAGCCATTGGGATAGGTCGGGCCGGGCGGCAGAATGATGGCGCTCTCCGACAGGCCGATTTCGAGTTCGCGCGGCATTCTGGCAGCCTGATAGGACGCCTTTGCGACCTCGATCAGGGTGATGTCCCGGTCGGTCCCGCTGACCGTGAAGACGCCGTCGTCGAAGGTGATGTCGCTGTCTGACGCTTCGAGCAGATGCGCTGCGATCTTGCGCGCGCGCTCGATGATTTTTTCCGATGCCCGCAACAGGGCCGCCCCGCCGACACTGATGGACCGTGACCCGAAGGTGCCCTTGCCGTGATGAACCAGGTCGGTGTCGCCGTACTGCACGCGGATCGAGTTGAATGGCACGCCGAGCTTTTCCGAGGCGATCTGTGCGAAGGCTGTTTCGTGGCCCTGACCATGGGAGTGGGTTCCCATCAGAACCGAAATCCCGCCATCGGTGTCAAAGCGAATGGCGGCACTTTCCTCATTGGGGATGGGCAAGGGGCCGCCCGCGATCTCGATGACGCTCGCGATACCCATGCCCCGCAGCTTGCCTTGTGTTTCCGCAGCCATGCGTCGGTCTTCGAACCCGTCCCGGTCAGCGGCGGCAACGGCGCGATCAAGGCAGACCTCAAACTCGCCGCTGTCATAGGTGAAGACAAACCCGGTATCCCAAGGCAGCGCATCTGGTGAGATCATGTTGCGACGGCGCAGCTCCACCGGGTCTATCCCGAGTTCGTGGGCGGCCACGTCGATTGTGCGCTCGATGGCGTAGGAGGCTTCCGGTCGTCCCGCGCCGCGATATGTGGCAGTCGGGCTGGTATGGGTGAACACCCCACGCGCTTCGGCGTAGACATGCGGGGTCGTGTAGACACCCGACAGGCCGCCGAGATTGTTGGTGGGTGAATGGGGCCCGGCATTGCTCAGGAACCCGCCCATCGCCGCATCGGTCGAGACCCGGAAGGCGAGGAATTTTCCGTCCGCATCCAGCGCGAGCGCTGTCTTCGAGACATTGTCGCGGGCGTGATAGTCGCTGGCCAGTGCTTCGCTGCGGGTTGCGGTGAACCGTACCGGGCGCCCGGTACGTTTGGCGGCCCAGAGGACCAGCCCATGCTCGGCAAAGGTGCTGCCGCGCATCCCGAACCCGCCACCCATATCGGGCGAGATCACCCGCATCTTGCCCTCAGGAATCCCGAAAACATTTCTGCACAGGTCGGATCGCATCCGGTGGGGGGACTGGACTCCGGCATAGAGCGTGTAGCGTTCCTCCAGCGGGTCGTAGAAGCCGATCGCGGCCCGCACTTCCATCGTGTTGGTCGCGACACGGCTGATCGTGAATTCCAGTTCGGTCACATGGGCAGCCGTTGCAAATGCCGCATCGGTCGCAGCCTTGTCTCCCAACGAAAAAACGAAGCTCTCATTACCGGGGACACTCTCCCAGACCTGTGCCCGGGTCGTACGCGCGGTCCCGGTATCGGTGATCACGGGGGTGGGTGCGTAATCGACCAGAACAGCTTCCGTGGCATCGACGGCTTCGGCATAGCTCTCGGCGATCACCGCCGCGACGGCCTGGCCGACCAGGTGGACCTCACCATCGGCGAGCAGGGGATAGGGCGGTTCGACCATTGGCGATCCGTCCCGCTGCTTGCGCTTCACGGTCACGGCCAGCCCGCCGATCCCGTCCGCGTTCAGGTCCGCACTGGTCAGGACCGAAATGACCCCGGGCATGTTTGCGGCGGCAGTCGTGTCGATGCCTGTGATTCTGGCGGCAGCATGGGGGGATCTCAGCACGGCCATATGGGCCGCGCCGGGAACCTTGCGGTCGTCTGTGTACTTGCCCTTGCCGGTCAGCAGCCGCTGGTCTTCGACGCGCGGCACCGACTGACCGATGCCGTATTCACGCATCAGTACGCTCCTGGGGGCGCCAGGGTTCTGGTTTGCACCATTTCAGGCGGCATCAGGTTCTAGTCATCTTTCGTTCCGCCGGCTGCCAACTTGGCTTCGCCTTCTTCGACCGCCTTGTCCCAGGCCTTCGGCTTGAAGGAGTAGTACAGGGCCAGCCCGATCATGACGATGATGACCACGGAAATCCACCGGCTGAAGATGAAGGTGAACGGGCTGTCGTCGGAGACGATCAGAACGTTGCGCAGTCCTTCTTCGGCGATCGGACCGAGGATGATTCCCAGCAGAATGCCGGCGGGTGAAAAATTGTACTTCTGAGCCAGATAACCAATGATTCCAAAGGTCACCATGATCCAGACATCCCACGGGTTGCCGCTTGCCGCAAAGGTTCCCACGACACAGAAGATCATGATGATCGGAGCCAACAGGCCACGGGGGAACAGGGTGACATAGGCCATGGTCCGCGCCATCACGGCAGCGATCCCGCCCATGAAGAAATTGGCCAGAATGAAGCCCCAGATCACCGTGAAGATGATTTCCGGGGAATCGCTGAACAGCCTTTGCCCGGGCTGGAGACCATGGATCATGAGGGCGCCGAGAATCACCGCCGCCGAGATGCCACCGGGAATGCCGAGCACAAACATCGGGATCAGCGAGGTGCCCGTCACGCCATTGTTCGAGCCTTCGGTCGCGGCAAGGCCCTTGACCTCACCCTCACCGAACTTGTCGCCGGGCTTGCCGCGCTGGATTTCCCAGGCATAGGCGATCCACTGGGCAACGCTGGCACCGGCGGCGGGCACGATGCCCATGACCAGACCGGTCACCCAACCGCGGACCAGCGACCAGCGACAATGCATGATCTCGGACCATCGCGGCATGATGTTCCAGCTCAGCTTTGTGGTGCCGGAGATATTCGATTTCGGGCTGCCTTCACAGAGTGTGAGGGCTTGCGCGAATGCAAACAGGCCGATGACGGCGGGCAGAATACCGACGCCCGACAGCAGCCCGGTCATGCCATAGGTGAATCGCGGAAAGGCCGAGGCCGCATCCACGCCGACGGTGCTGACGAGCAGTCCGAAGAGCCCTGCAATCAGGCCCTTCAGGACGGCACCGAAGGACACAGCCGCAATGGCGGTCAGTCCCAGCAGGGCGACGACGAAGAACTCCGACGGCCCGAACAGGAGCGAAATTTTCGCCAGCGGGGGTGCCAGATACATCAGGGCAAAACCGCTGATCAGGCCCCCCATCACGGAGGCGAAGGTCGACATGCGGATGGCTTCGGTCGCCCGGCCCCGCTTGGTCATTTCATAGCCTTCGATAGCTGATGCTGCGGACGCAGATGTGCCTGGGGCACGTAGAAGGATCGCCGTAAACGAGCCGCCATAAATTCCGGCCGCATAGGTCGATACCATCAGAATGAGCGCCGTATCAGCGGGCCATTCGAAGGAAATCGGGATCATCAGGGCGATGGCCATGGGAGGCCCAAGGCCCGGGATGGCGCCGATGATCAGTCCTACAACGATGCCCGCAAACATAGCGGCCAGATTGACCAGTGTCAGAACGTTGCCGAGATATTCAATGCTTTCCATGATCGATCTCTCCGCAGCGCTAGAACAGAAGGCCTTCGGGCAGAAATGCGCCGAGGGCTATGGTGAAAAAAACATAGAGCAACGGGAACAGGATAACGGCTGTGATGACGATCATTTTGTGATCACGCAGGCCAGTCATGTAGGTCGCGATGAAATAAAAGATGAAGGAGGTGACGTAGAATCCGATTTGGAACACGCCAATCGCGTAAAGAACGCCCACGAGCATGATGTAAAACGGTTTCCAAGATGCATAGGAGAGGTCGACCCTCACCATTCCCTTCAGGCGTTCTTTGTCGCGCGCGGCGAAGGTCCGGGCGAACATGCCCAACGCCAGGATCATAATCCCGATCTGTGCAAATTGTGGGAACGCACCAGCGCGCTGCGGCCAACCGGTCGACTGGGTGTACATGAACCCACCGGCTAGAATCAGGGCGACGGATACAATCCGTTCGGCCATCAGTCGTGTCATGAGAACTCCCCCCAGAATACTCGTGAAGTTTGGAAAGCGGGTCACACGCCCCGCCGGACGAGTCGGCGGGGCGTGCAGCCTGGAAACTGTGTTTCCGTTTATGTCTTACTGAACGCCTTCTTGCTTCCAGTAGGCGGCCTGCTCGGCGACCGTCTGGCCTTCACGCAGAAGCTTCCACATCTCTTCACCTTCCGCGAACAACAGGTGGTTCTTGTTGTCCTTTTCCTTTGCGACGTACTCAGGATTGGCCATCGCACGCTTGATCGCATCCAGATAGATCTGGCGCTTCTCTTCCTCCAGACCATTCGCGGTGGCGATTGTCCGTCCGGCATAGGTGATGTTGCGCTTGCCGGTGATCTCCTCGAAGGTCGGGACATCCGGCAGCAGGGGCCAGCGGGTCGGGTGCAGCACGGCGATCGGTCGCAGCTGTCCCTCTTCGATCGAGTTGATGAAGAAGCCGACATTGCCCGCGACCAGATCGACATGGCCGCCCAGCGCGAGCTGGATCTTCGAGTTGTCGCCACGGCTGGTCACGAACTTCGCCTGGAAGCCCGGAACGGCCTGCTGCGCGAATGCGACACCAATGTGGTCATCGCTGCCGAAGCTGCCCGGGGCCACGATGATGGCTTCCTTCTGGGCGTATTCCAGCACATCGTCGAGGTTCTTGAACCGCTCATCGTCGGCACGTACCAGCCACAGGCCGGGATCATAGGAGTGCCAGGCCAGGAAGTTGAAGGATTCCAATGTTTCGGAACGCTTCATGTCCGGGTTCAGGAACGAGAAGATATGCGGAATGTTGACGACGGCCAGTTTGTGGTCGTCCCGTTTCGGATTCCAGTCATTGACGACCTGGCTCCAGGACACCCAGCCGCCACCGCCAGCGACGTTTGTCACTTTTACGGGAACACCAAGCTCTTCTGCGAGATAGGGTGCGAACAGCCGGAACGTACGGTCAGCACCGCCGCCCGGTGCAAACGGCACCTGAAGCTGGACCGGTTTGTTTGGAAAATCGGCAGCCGATGCTGGCGCCGGTGCCATGAATGCGAGGCCGACAAGGCCAAGGAATGCGCCGAAAAAGCGCACAATTCTGGTGTTTTTGAACATGTGACGAACCATCCCCTCAGATTTCTGGTTATTTTTTACCCAGAAACACTAACCGGTCAGTTTGTCGCAGCAAACAGTAAAAGCGAAAAATGTGTAAAAAAGGAAAACAACCCAGACGGGATTATGCCCTAATCGGCAGCATCCGCTGCCGTACGGGCGGCCGAACGTCCGGCTTTCGCGGCTTCCTCGGCCGAGAAATTCAGCTCGACCTTGATGCCGTTGATAGGCTCCATGAAGAACAGCTGGTAAAGCGACTGATCATGGGCCTGACGTTCATTGTACTTGATGCCGTTCTTTTCGAGCCGGTCGGCAAACTCCTCGATGCCCGAGCAGTTGAAGCAGACATGATCGATGCGGCCGCTCCCGGTATTGGCCTCGGCCTTGGCGGCGGCGGTGTCATCACCCGGGCGCAGATATTCGTTCTGGTGATCGGAGTGATTGGCCTTGCCGATATGCACCACGTCCTGATCGCCGATATAGAGCCAGTGAACCGGGAAACCGAATTCGGGGTGGTTGCCCGAGCGGAATCCGAGATTGTTCACCCACCAGTCGCGCGTCCCGTCGGGGTCGTCGGTGAGGATCAGGATATGCTCCATGAAATTGAGGCCCATGGTTCGGCTCCGCTATGTGGGTTTGCAAATCGCGATACCCGATTGTGGCGCAGTGTCCCGCGCGCCTCAACAGGCTATTGGGCACAAATTTTGTCCGGTTCTGGCGCTAATCCATCTCATCGAGCGGTTTGGCATCCACCAGCACAGCCGCGATCAGGCAGGGTTTTTCTGTGCGGTTGGACCAGGCGTGGAGCGTGCCGCGTTGCACACAGACATCACCCGCTTTCAGGCACACCTCTTCTTCATCCAGAATTAGCCACACTTCGCCCGATATGACGATCAGGTAATCAACCGACTGGGTCTTGTGCATGCCGGGATGCTTCTGTCCGTCGAGGCGGTCGCCGGCGCCCATTTTCTCGAAATATTCTTTCATCTGATCGAAGTTGCGCTGGGAATCCGGCGGCAGTTCGAGCACCCGGAACACGGCCCCGCCCGCCGGTGGCTCCAGGGTCACCTTGTCCTGGACGGAATCGTCATGGCCGCTGTTGTCATCGGGGATGGCGTGCGAGAGCCAGACATCCGAGAGCCTGACATTGTCTTGTCCCTGCGGGGTCAGGACATGGCCCATATCCGGCGTCATGGTTTCATCAATCATGACCACGGCCTTGCCGTCGTCATCATGGCCGGTGATCACCCGGCGAATATCGCGTGGCATTTTCTGCTCCCCTAATTCTTGTCTGGTGTCTGCCGGTCGCGCCAATCCGATGGTTTGACGATCCGGTTCTTCAGGATGCCGATACCCTCGACCTCCAGTTCGATGGTGTCGCCATCGGAAAGATAGCGATTGTGTTCCAGTCCGCAGCCGCTGGGAACGGTCCCCGAGCCGAAGATTTCCCCGGGGTGGATCGACTGGCTGCGACTGAGATGGGCCAGCACATCCTCGAAGCGATGATCCATCATCGAGGTGTTTCCGCGGCTCCATTCCGCGCCGTTGATCCGTGCGGCCATGTCCAGATTGTAGGGATCGGAGAATTCGTCCGCCGTCACGATGCAGGGCCCCATGGCATTGCCGGCGTCGAAGTCCTTGCCCGGCCCGCCCATGCCCGCGCCGGTGCGAATCTCGATTGCCTGGATATCGCGCGCGCTCACATCGTTGAAGATCGTGAAGCCGAAGAAATGCTCTGCGGCTTTCTCGGCCTTGATGTTGCTCCCGCCCGAACCGGTGACAACGGCCCATTCCAGTTCATAATCCATGCGGCGGGCCTCGTCCGGCCAGACGACGTCATCACCGTGACCGATGATGCTGAGATGGTTGCTGTTGAGATAGACCGGTGCAAGTTCCCATTCGCGCGGCACATCCAGCGCACCCGCAGCGCGGAATTTCTCCATCGCGGCTTCGGGGTCGGCTTCGCGGGCCGCAAGCCGGGTGTATCGGACAGCACGGGCGTTGCGAAGGTGCTGCAAAAAGCAGGTACAGTCGCGCAGGCGCCTCGGGTTGGGCAGCGGTGCGTGCAGGCGGACGGTTTCGCGGTCCTCGAAAACCTCCCCTACACCGTCCTGTCGGGTGCGATCTGCCAGTTCGCGCGCACCATCAAGCGCGGCCGGCCCGGCATCAATCAGGTCTAGCATGCTGGCATAGGGTGCAGCATCGATGCCTGCCAGTTTCGCGGCAGCCTGAATGTCGAGGACATGCCGGTCGCCGTCCATCAAAGCGCCAAGGCGTGCGGACATGGTGTCGGGTGTTGCGTAGGTGACAAGACGCATGATGATTCCTCCCCCAAGGAAAGCCGTATTTCAAAGGCTCCACAGGGTTAACCAAGCATGCGGTTGTGGCAAGACCCCCGAAAATGGGACTTAGTAGTCGAGCACAGAACCCATCATTAGAACCGCCAGCAGGCCAAGGGTGTAGAACCCCGTCAGGCTGGAAATCATGAACACCACATTTCCCAATGTGTGCAGGGGGTGCTGTCGTCGTTCAGCGGCCAGACGGTCATCCGAACGTTGTTCGCGCCCCGCGACGATAGAGAAGAAGACCGGTCGCCCCGGCAGAGGAAGCGTCAGACGCAGATCGACGGGATGGCGGCCGGATGGCTGCACCGCTGACGAGACCGCGTAAGCCTGTTGCGGTGTCAGGCTGTCCCGCACGGACTCGGGGATTCGCCGGAGCGGCGCCGGGATAGGGTTCTGGTCGGGGTGGACGTCCTGTGTACTCATTGTGCGGCCTCGGTTTTTGCAGGCGGGAACATGGGCGCGGTCGGTGGCGTTGCGGGTGAGTATGGAAAAACATGGTTAAGGAATGCTTTCGGGTGTTAACCATGTTTTATCAAAGGCAGTCCTAGATTCTGCCGTCGCGGTGACACCCGGTTGCAACAACAGCATACGTCCAAAGCTTGCCGCATCTTTCAGAGGAAACCATCCATGGCGTCGCGCACCCATTCCCGTTCGAAAAATATCGTCGGAAAAACCGCCCAACTTGCAACCAAACATCTTGGCAAGGAGGCGGGCAAGGCGTGCGCAGAATTCATCAAGGCCTTCTATGCCAATGTGCCGCCGGCCGATATTGCGTCCTCGAATATTGAAGAATTGTACGGTGCTGCGGCTTCATTCTGGGGTTTTGCCCAGAAGCGCCTCCCCGGACAGCCCCTGATCCGCGTCTTCAATCCGCGCCCCGATGCCCATGGCTGGGAATCCTCGCACACCGTGATTGAAGTCGTCACCGAAGACATGCCGTTTCTGGTCGATTCCCTGACGGCGGAGCTGAACTACCAGGGCCTGATTGTTCATCTCGTTATCCACCCGATCTTCTCCGTGACGCGAACAGCAAAAGGCGACATCGCGTCGTGCCATCCTGCGGCAAAGGAGAAAGGCCAGCGCGAAAGCTTCATGCATATCGAGGTCAGTCAGCAAAGCGACCCGGCATCTCTGGCGCGCCTGACGGGGCGGATCGAACAGGTACTTCAGGACGTCCGTGCCGCCGTGGAGGACTGGCCTGCGATGAAGCAGCATGTCGGGGCACTGATCGAAGAACTTGCCGGCCCGCCGCCGGGAAAAATTGCCAAGGGTGAGGTTGAACAGACCCGGGCGTTCCTCGAATGGCTCAACGATGACCATTTCACGTTTCTCGGTTATCGCGAGTACACCCATGCTGGTGCGGGCGACAAGCAGCGCCTGAAGACTCAGGCTGGCAGTCTGGGCGTTTTGCGCGATGCCGAACGTGCGATCTTCGAAAACTGGGCTGATGACGCGCCGCTGCCCGAAGAGGTGCGGTCCTTTATCCGCCAACCCCGGTTGATGATGATCACAAAGGCGAACCAGCGGGCCACCGTTCATCGCCGGGTGCATATGGATGTCATCGGCGTGAAGACCTTTGACGACGAAGGCAAGGTGACCGGTGAGCGCATGATCGTCGGTCTGTTCACTTCGGCCGCCTATAGCCGTTCACCGATGAACATTCCGATGCTGCGGAGCAAGATCGAGGCGGCGTTGTCCCATGCCCAGTTCCCGCCCGCGAGCCATGATGCCAAGGCCTTGGTGCATATCCTGGAAAACTATCCGCGCGACGAGTTGCTGCAGATCGAAGATGACAAACTGCTCGAACATGCGTTGGGAATTCTGCATCTGCAGGAACGTCAGCGCACCGCGTTGTTTGTGCGCGAGGATCCTTTCCAGCGGTACATCACCGGACTCGTTTTCGTCCCGCGTGACCGCTACGACACAAACCTGCGGATCAAACTGGCGGGCATTCTGGAGGACGCCTTTGACGGCAGCCTCTCGGCGTTTTATCCGGAATTCGGCACGGACTCCGTTTTGGCCCAGGTCCTGTTTGTCATCAAGACCGGGCCGGATGGTATTCCACGCTATGATCTCGAAGAGATCGAGTTGGCTCTGCGTGAGGCGACCCGCTCCTGGGAAGACCGGCTGCGCGATGCTCTGATCGAGGCGCGCGGCGAAGAATCCGGGCTGGTCATGTTCCAGCGCTATGGGCAGGCGTTCACGGCTTCCTATCGTGACCGATACGACCCCGAAGACGGTGTGTTCGACATTGACCTAATCGATGCCGCGCGTGTCTCGGATGGACTGGAACTGAACCTCTATCGTGCGGCGGACGCACCGGAAAACTCGGTACAACTCAAACTCTACAGTGCCGGCGACCCGCTCCCCCTCTCCGATGTCATTCCGATGCTCGAGAATATGGGGCTGAAAGTCATTGGTGAGGAGCCGTTCGAGGTCGATTACCTGTATGGCGAGACCCACGGCGAAATCTGGGTGCACGACTTTGCGATGGAATCGCGTTCGGGTGCGGCGATCGACCTGAAGGCCGTGCGCGCCCCGTTCCATGAATGTTTTGCGCGCGTCTTTGAAGGCCGTGTGGCCGATGACGGTTTCAACAAGCTGGTGCTTGGAGCGGGGCTGGCGTGGCGCGAAATTCTGGTGCTGCGCGCCTATTGCAAGTTCCTGCTGCAGAGCCGAATTCCGTTCTCGCAAAGCTATATGGAAGAAACTCTCGCCAAAAATCCGAAGCTGGCCGGCATGATTGTCGCGCTGTTTTTCACGCGTTTCGATCCGGCCGTTGCGGGAACGCCGGCCGGGAAACGCCGGGCGAGCAAATTGCGCAAGCAGTTCGCCGAGGGCCTGGATGCCGTTGTGAATCTGGATGAAGACCGGATCATTCGCAGGTTTGCCAATGCGGTTGAATCCACCTTACGCACCAATTTCTTCATGACCGATGACGATGGTGAGCTGAAGCCTTACGCCTCGTTCAAGATCGACAGCAAGACGGTGGAAGACCTGCCCGAGCCGCGCCCGATGAAGGAAGTCTTTGTCTACAGTCCGCGCATGGAAGGCTGCCATCTGCGCGGCGGTGATGTGGCGCGTGGCGGGATTCGCTGGTCAGACCGGCGTGAAGATTTCCGGACCGAGGTCCTCGGCCTGCAGAAGGCGCAGACCGTGAAGAACGCTGTCATCGTGCCGGTCGGTGCCAAGGGTGGGTTCGTGTGCAAATCCTTGCCCGAACCGACGGGTGACCCACAGCATGACCGTCAGGCCACCCAGGAAGAGGTGATAGCCTGTTACTCCACGCTCATCCGGGGCCTGCTCGATATCACAGATAATCTTGTCGATGGTGCACTGGTGCCGCCGTCTGACGTCGTGCGTTGCGACGGCGACGACCCCTATCTGGTGGTGGCGGCTGACAAAGGCACAGCCACCTTCTCCGATATCGCGAATGGCATCAGTCAGGAATACGGGTTCTGGCTCGGGGATGCTTTCGCCTCGGGTGGCTCGGCGGGTTACGACCACAAGAAGATGGGCATCACGGCCAAGGGTGCCTGGGAATCCGTCAAACGTCATTTCCGGGAATTCGGCCACGACACCCAGAGCGAAGACTTCACGGTCGCGGGTGTCGGCGATATGTCGGGTGATGTGTTCGGTAACGGGATGTTGCTCTCGAAACACATCAAGCTGGTCGCCGCCTTCAACCACCTACATATCTTCCTCGACCCTGATCCGGACCCGGCCAGAAGTTTTGCCGAACGCAAACGGTTGTTTGCTCTGCCCCGATCAAGCTGGACCGATTACGACACCAAGCTGATCTCGAACGGTGGCGGGATTTTTGATCGCAAGGCCAAGTCGATCAAACTTTCATCGGAAGTCAAGTCGGCGCTCGGCATCAGCCGTGACAGCATGACCCCGAATGAGTTGATCCAGGCGATTCTCGTGGCCCGGGTCGACCTGCTGTGGTTTGGCGGCATTGGCACCTATATCAAGTCGTCGGATGAAACCCATGCCGATGCCGATGACCGGTCCAACGATCCCGTCCGCGTCGATGCCGAGACGCTGAAATGCCAGGTCATCGGCGAAGGTGCCAATCTCGGCCTCACCCAGCTGGGGCGTATCGAATACGCCCGTCACGGGGGACGTCTGAACACCGACTTCATCGACAATTCGGCCGGCGTGGATTGTTCGGACCATGAGGTGAACATCAAGATCGCCCTCGATGATGTAGTTTCGAGCGGGACGATGAACCTACCGCAACGCGATGCGCTGCTGGTGAAGATGACCGACGAGGTCGCAAGGCTGGTCCTCAACGACAATTATCAGCAGACCCAGACGATTTCCAAGGCCGAGCGCCGCGCGGTCGAACAGCTTGAGTCCCAGTGGCGGGTGATGCACGCGCTCGAACGGCGCGGGTTGCTGGACCGTGCAATCGAACGCCTGCCCGATGACGAAGAGATGGCGGATCTGCAGGCCGATGATCTCGGCCTCACCCGCCCGGAATACGCGGTGCTGTTCTCCCATTCGAAGATCGCGCTGTATGGCGACCTGTTGCCCACCGCGGTCCCCGATGATCCCTATCTGATGCAGGATCTGGCGCGTTACTTCCCGAAGCCGCTGCGGGAAAAGTTTGCCGAACAGGTCGCGCGCCATCGTCTGCGCCGGGAAATCGTGGCAACCTATGTGACCAACTCACTGGTCAATCGCGTGGGCGCGACATTTGTGCAGGACCTGCAGGAACGCTCCGGCGCAGCGCCCGACGACATTGCCCGGGCTTATGTGATTGCCCGGGATGCTTTTGATCTGCGTCCGGTCTGGCGGGATATCGAAGTGCTTGATCTGAAGGTGGATGCGGCGGTCCAGATGGACATGGCCCATGAACTGGAAATGCTGGTTGAGCGCATGACGATCTGGTTCCTGAACAATGCCCGGCGCCCGCTCGATATTGCGAGCACGATTGAACGCTATGCCCCGGGGATACGTGAACTTGTCGACAATCTGCCCGAGATCGTGGCCGAGGCAGACAGAGCCGGGATCGAAGCGCAGACCCGGCGGCTGGTCGAGCTGAAGGTTCCCAAGGCGCTCGCGCGCAAGGTTGCGAGCCTGCAGGTCCTTGCTGCGGGTGGTGACGTGATTCAGATCGCGCGCGAGTCCAGCGTCCCGGTTCTCGATACGGGCCGGGTCTATTTCGATCTGGGTTCACGGCTTGGCATCGACTGGTTGCGCAATACGGCGCGCGCGGTCGAGCCAACCTCGGATTGGGAGCGTCTTGCCATCGAATCCATCATCGATGACAGCTATAGCCATCAATCGGGTCTCACCAATCACGTGCTCGATGTGGCCGGTGGCGGAAAGCTCGGGTCGAAAGCCGCTGAAGGTGTGATCTCGACATGGATCGAGTCCCGGAATGGTGCTGTCCAGCGCACCGTGCAGTTGCTCGACACGCTGCGCGAAAGCGAGACGGTTGATCTGGCGATGCTGACGGTGGCCAACGGCCAGTTGCGGAGTCTGCTCACCCAGTAATCGGGTTTGCCCGCATGGCATGATTCGGCCCGCTGGGTTAAGAATCGGGGCCGGCGAACTCTGCCGGTGGTCTTGATCGGATTTCTGGTGAGCCAGAACACGTCCTCTTCGGTTGGCAACCTTGCGGTTCTCGCCGCGCTTGCTGCGTGTCTGTCGACAGCGCTTGGCGGAACGGCGTTTGTCGCGATCCGCTTTCTGGTGAGCGAGACCGAGCCGGTGACGATTGCCTTTCTGCGAAATTTCGTGGCCGCTGTGGTTCTGACCGGTGTCGCCCTTGTGGTGATACGGCGCTGGCCGACGCCGCGTGAGTTTCTGGTGATGGGCGCCATGGGCGCGTTGTTCTTTGGCGGGCTTCAGTTCATCTTTTCCAATGCCTTGACCTTCACCACGTCGTCGCGTGGCGCGCTGGCCTATACGACGGCACCGTTCATGACGTTGTTGATCGCAGCGGCCTTTGGCGTCGAGAAGCCGACCCGCCAGAAACTGTTTGGCATTGTTATCGCGACGCTGGGTGTGGTGGTCGCGCTGGGCCAGAACGCAGGTGCGCCGCCCGATGCCTGGATCGGGGACAGCCTGATCCTTGTGGGGGCGCTGATCACGGCGGTCTATGGTGTCTGGTCCAACCGCGCCCTGCAACGGCACTCGCCGCTTGTGGCGGTGGTGACCGGTGTCGTGCCCGGATCATTCCTACTATTTCTTTTTGCGCTGGCGACCGATGCGCCGACCTTCGCGCCGGATCTTTCGCCGGTCGGTTGGGCGGCGATGGCCTATCTGGGAATCGGGGCTGCGGTGATCTCCTATACGCTCTGGCTCTGGGCGCTCCGCCATACAACGCCGACCCTCGTGGCCGTCGCCTTGCCCATGAACCCGCTGATGGCCCTGCTCTGGGGTGCGGTCCTGCTGGGTGAGGAGGTCACGGTTGAAATGCTTGCGGGCTTTGCGCTGGTCATCATCGGAATCGCGATCACCAATTGGCGGCGACGCAGCAAGGCAACACCGGTATGAGTGCGATCCCCGTCACCTCCAGCCGACTGGCCTTTCTGGCTGCGATTGCGGCCGTGGTGGCGCCGTTTGCTGCGGGGACCACACTGGGTGCCATCCGGTTCGTGTCAGCCGATCTCGATCCGCTGGTGATTACCATTCTGCGGCTGGGCATCGGTGCGCTGGTGCTGCTGCCGCTTGCGCTGCTGTTTGCGCGCGGCTGGCCGCGGGGGCGTGACTTCTGGATCCTGATCGGGTTCGGGGTTCTGATGTTCGGGTTCAGCCAATGGATGGTGTCAGCTTCGCTGACCTACACCTCGGCGGCGCGCGGCGGAATTCTTGCGTCCACGGTACCCTTCATGACGCTGGCCCTTGCGGCGGCGATGCGGGCCGAGCAGCTGACCTGGATGAAGGTGTGCGGTGTTGCCATTGCCACATGCGGTGTGGGGCTGGCGCTCTGGCAGGATGCGAGCGCGGGTCCCGGCGGGTGGCGGGGCGATCTGTTCATGATCGCGGCTTCGGCGGTGCTCTCGGTCTACAACGTGGCCACGCGCAAGGTGATCCGGCGCTACCCGCCGCTGATCTTCGTCGTCTGCAATCTGGTGCCCGGTGCCTTGATGCTGGGGGTGATCGGTGCTGTCAGCGGCGCGTCCTTCGCCACCATCAATCTGTCATCGGAAAGCCTTCTGGCGATCCTCTATATCGGGGTCATCGGCAGTGCGTTTACCTATTTCCTCTGGCTCTGGGCGCTGCGTCATACGACCCCGACACGGGTTGCCATCGGGTTGACCATGAACCCGGTCGGCGCACTCGTGGCCGCAGCGATCATTCTGGATGAAACCATCACGACCGGGGTCTGGGTGGGGCTCGCCTGTATCGCAGGCGGGATATTGCTGACAAACTGGCGGCTGCGTGATGCCGCGCCGCGAGAGACCGCCGATGTCCGTTGATCCGCATATCGAAACACAGAAGCCACGCATGAACCGGCGCGCGGTCTGGTCGTGGTGCGGGTTCGACTGGGCAAATTCACCGTTTCCCGCGGTGATTCTGACCTTCGTGATCCCCGCCTATTTTACCCAGGCGGTGATCAAGGATCCGGCACAGGCCGCGTCCCTTTGGGCGGTGATGACGGGCATTGCCGCGCTGGCGATTGCGGTGCTGAGCCCGGTCCTCGGCGCGATCGCCGATCAGGGCCGCGCGCGCAAACCCTGGCTGGCCCTGTTCACGGTCATCATGGCGGCCGGGTCGCTACTGCTGTGGTTCGTGAAGCCGGATGCGTCCGACGCGATGCTCCTGCTGGTGCTGGTGGGTGTGACCGTGGTCGCCTTCGAACTCTCAATGGTGTTTTACAACGCCCTGTTGCCGAGCATCGTTCCGTCCAACTGGTTGGGCCGCATTTCGGGTTGGGCCTGGGGTCTGGGTTATATCGGGGGCGTCGGCGGTCTGCTGCTGGTGTTGTTCGTTTTCGTGCAGGCCGACCCGGTACCCTTCGGCCTCGACAATAGTGCTGACACACTCGAGAACGTGCGAATGGCCGGACCGGTTGTGGCTATCTGGCTGCTGGTCTTCTGCCTGCCGCTCTTCATCTGGACCCCGGACCCGCGCGGCCGGGGGCTGCCGATGGGGGCGGCCGTTCGAACCGGCCTGGTGGAAATCCGGAACACCCTGCGTAACCTGCGTCAGTATCCCCAGCTCTGGCGCTACCTGCTGGCCCGGATGCTGTTCACCGATGGATTGAACACCCTGTTTGCCTTCGGGGGCGTGTTTGCGGCGGGAACCTTCGGCATGCCCGTGGCCGAAGTCATCATGTTCGGTCTGATCCTCAACATCACGGCTGGTGCCGGTGCCTTTGCCTTTGGCTGGGTCGATGACCGGATTGGTGCCAAGCGCACGATCCTGATCGGGATCATTGGGATTGTCATGATCGGGATTCCACTGCTTCTCGTGGAATCGAAACTCGCCTTCATCATTCTCGGGGCGATGCTGGGTATCTTCTTCGGCCCGGTTCAGGCGGCCAGCCGCTCGCTGATGGCGCGGATCATCCCGCCGGGGACCGAAAGCGAGATGTTCGGTCTTTACGCTTTATCGGGCAAGGCCACCGCGTTCCTCGGCCCCTGGGCCGTCGCGATTGTCACAACGGCGACCGGGAGCCAGCGTTGGGGGATGGCAACCGTCCTGCCATTCATGATCGTCGGGGGCCTGCTGCTCTGGCGTACCGTGCGGGACGTGCCGCCGGAAAAGTAATGCGCATCACGCATCCTTCGAGACGGCGCTTTGCGCCTCCTCAGGATGAGGATTGGGTTTTCCTGCAGCCTCATCCTGAGGAGGGCCGCAGGCCCGTCTCGAAGGATGCTGGGTGTGCGCCTCAGCTTGCCAGCTTGACGGCGGTACCCGAAGCTACAACCATCAGCATGGAGCCGCTGTCACCCACCACTTCGTAATCCAGTGACAGGCCGATGATCGCATCGGCACCCCGGGCGGCGGCGTCGGCCTCGATATGTTCGAGCGCGGCTTCGCGGGCTGAAACCAGCACCTTTTCGTAGCTGCCAGAACGGCCGCCGACCACGTCGCGGACCGAGGCGAACATGTCGCGCACGATGTTGGCCCCGACAATGGCTTCCCCCGCGCAGATTCCCAGATATTCGGCGACGCCGCGCCCTTCGACATGGCCGGTGGTGGTGATGATCATGCTGCTCTCCTGTGTGTCCCGAGCGGGTTTCTAGTGCCGGAAGTGGCGCATCCCGGTGAAGACCATGGCAATACCCGCTTCATCGGCGGCGGCAATGACCTCGTCGTCCCGCACAGAACCACCGGGCTGGATGACGGCGGTGGCACCGGCCTCGATGGTGGTCAGCAGTCCGTCGGCGAAGGGGAAGAAGGCGTCCGATGCCGCGACCGAGCCCTTGGTCAGGGGTTCGGATTCTCCGGCAGCCTCGGCGGCTTCCTTCGATTTGTGCGCCGCGATCCGGGCGGCATCCACGCGGCTCATCTGCCCCGCTCCGATGCCCACAGTCGCGCCGTTTTTGGTATAGACGATGGTGTTGGATTTCACGTGCTTGCCGATGGTGAAGGCCAGCAGCATGTCAGCGATTTCCTGTTCGCTGGGCTGGCGCTTGGTCACCACTTTCAGGTCCGCAGCGGTGATGTGACCCGAATCGCGGTCCTGCACCAGAAATCCGCCCGCCAGCGGCTTGATATAGCGGCCCGTGGCGCGGGGATCGGGCATCGCGCCGGTCAGAAGCAGGCGCAGATTTTCCTTGGCGGCGAAAACCGCACGGGCATCGGCGTCGGCATCCGGGGCAATCACGACTTCGGTGAAAATTTCAGTGATCGCTTCGGCAAGCGGGCCGGTCAGGGTCCGGTTGGCGGCAACAATCCCGCCAAAGGCACTGACCGGGTCGCATTTCCGCGCGGCACGATAGGCGGCTACCAGATCGTCGGCCGTGGCAACGCCGCAGGGGTTGGCATGCTTGATGATCGCGATGGCGGGAAGCTCGAACTCGGCGGCGAGTTCGAACGCCGCGTCGGCATCGCCCAGATTGTTGTAACTCAGCTCCTTGCCCTGAACCTGTTCGGCCTGGGCGACACCGGGGCGCGCGGGGCCACCGATATAAAGCGCGGCAGCCTGGTGCGGGTTCTCACCATACCGCAGAATGGCAGCGCGCTTGCCGGATGTGACGTGAGTTTCCGGGAAGTCCTCCCCGAGCTCGCCCGACAGCCAGGCTGTGATTGCACCGTCATAGGCGGCGGTACGGGCATAGGCTTTGGCCGCAAGGCGGCGGCGCAGATCGGCGGACAGTTTGCCTTTGTTGGCATCGAGCGCGGCGATGATCTCGTCATAATCCGAGGGGTCAGTGACCACGGCCACATGGGCATGGTTCTTGGCGGCGGCCCGGATCATGGCGGGTCCGCCAATATCGATGTTTTCCACGCAATCGTCATAGCCTGCACCCGAGGCGACGGTCGCCTCGAAAGGATAGAGATTGATCACGATCAGATCGATGGCCCCGATGTCATGGGTCTGCATGGCGGCCTGATCTTCGGGGTTGTCACGCCGGGCGAGAATGCCGCCATGGATCTTGGGGTGCAGGGTCTTGACCCGACCATCCATAATCTCGGGGAAGCCGGTGTGGTCGGCGACCTCCGTGACGGGAATATCAGCATCCGCCAGCGCCCGTGCGGAGCCGCCGGTCGAGAGAATTTCGATGTTGTGGCGGGCAAGGGCGGCGCCAAGATCGGTCAGGGCGGACTTGTCGGAAACGGAGATGATTGCGCGCGTGATCTGCGCGTCGGAAGTGTTGGGCACCGGTGGGGTATTCCTTTGCAAGCTTCGGGGTGGGGTTCGTTCCAGGCCAGGGACGGAACCTATTTGGCGGCGATGGGTTCGGGGTTGGGCGTATCAGAATGAAATTCGGGAACAAGCTGACCAAGCTGGTCACGGCAGGCGCTGTTGTTGCCGTCGCGCGCAGCCTGCCACAGCGCATCGATGGCGCGTTCGAGTACCGCACGATCGGCTACCCGGGGTGTGGCCAGCTGGATCGACGCATTGTCGGTCGGTGACAGGCTTTCCGCGTCGTGGAACAGTTCTTCGTAGAGCTTTTCACCGGACCGCAGGCCGACGAACTCGATCCCGACATCTTCATAGGGCCGCTTACCGGCGAGCCGGATCATCTGCTCGGCCAGATCAACGATGCGGACGGGTTCCCCCATGTCCAGAACGAAGATGCCGCCGGGCTCCTCGGCACCCAGTGTCGAGGCCTGGAGGACAAGCTCAACGGCTTCGCGCGTGGTCATGAAGTACCGCGTGATGTCACGATGGGTCACGGTGAGCGGGCCACCGGCGGCAAGTTGCCGTTCGAACAGGGGCACCACCGATCCCGTCGAGCCCAGCACATTGCCGAAGCGCACGGTCAGGAACCGGCATTCGCCCTCGCCGCGTGCCCGGTCGAGCGCCTGGCAATAGCTTTCTGCCACGCGCTTGGTGGCCCCCATGGCACTGCTGGGATTGACCGCCTTGTCTGTGGAGATCAGGACCATCTTCCGGGCCCCGGTTTCGCGGCACAGATCGGCCACGATCCGCGATCCGCCGATATTGGTCAGCACGCCTTCGGCGACATGGGTCTCGACGATCGGCACATGCTTGAGGGCGGCGGCATGGAAGACCAGATCGGGCTGCGCATCGGCAAAGACCGCGCGCATGGCCGTCTTGTCCCGCACATCGGCAAGGTGGGGATGGTGCGCAGGGCTGTCGGGTTTCTCGCCGACCTCAAGATCGATCGAATAGAGATTGAACTCAGAATTGTCGACGAGGTCGAGCCGGGCGGGATCGAGGGCGGCAATCTGGCGGACCAGTTCGCTCCCGATGGTGCCGCCGGCACCTGTGACAAGGACCCGGCTGCCCTTGATGAGCGCTTCCATGGCGGGACGATCGAGCACGGCCTGCGGGCGCCCCAACAGGTCCTCGACGGCGACCGGTTTGACCTCGATGGCGTCTCCGATCCCGGACTGGAGTTCGGTCAGGCGGGGCAGGCGGGCCATGGACATGCCGTGGGTTTCGGCGAGATCGAGCAGGTGGCGCATGAAGGCGGGATCAAGGCCTCGCCGCGTGACGATGAGCCGCTGCGGGCTCTCGGCGCGCAGGGCCAGCCGCCGCATCACGCTTGCCAGATCATCGGGCTTGCCCAGCACGGGCACATTCCGGATGTGCTGGCCGATCCGGCGGCCTTTTTCGTCAAGGATACCCACCACCCGGTAGGCAGCGCCCGGTTGCCGGTTGAGGTCGCGGATAAAGGCTTCGGCCTCATCACCCGCACCCACCAGCAGGACCGGCACGCCCGGCTTGCCGCTGGGGTCGGCGGTCAGTGAGAAATGACGGTCCTTGATCAGGCGGTAGAGGAAACGCGGCCCGCCCAGCAACGTCATCAGCACAAACCAGTTGATGATCGGCAGGGAGCGCGGCAGGAACTCGGCCCGGGATGTGATGAACAGGATCGGAACAAAGATCAGGACCGCCAGGCTGACTGCCTTGGTGATCTGGATCAGATCGTTCATCGACGCATAGCGCCAGACGCCGCGATACAGTCCCATGGGCCAGAGCACACATGCGGCTACAACGCCGAACAGGACGGTGTTCTGGATGATGAATTCGGCAGGAACCGTGTCGATCGAGGCCCCCATGCGCAGCCACAGAGAGAGCGGCAGGGACAACGACGCCATGATGATGTCGTGTCCGTATGCGATTTTCGCCCGGCCCAGAGGTAGTTTTGCGCGCATTCGCGATCGTCCCGTTGGATCGCCCGCTTATACCACTAAGATGTCCGAGACAAAGCCCCGCAACACATCATTCGGGCAGGTTGTCGGGCGACACGGGGCGTTTCATCCACAAAAGAAGTGCGATCACGAGTACCCCGGCGGCCAGAACCACAAGCCATGACCAGAGTGTGTGCGCCGCGAGGGTCGTGCTCAGAACAGCAAGGGCGATCAGGGCAAGATTGGTCGCACCAACAGCAAGGCTGACCTGCGCGTGGCTCCGGCCGTTCTGGACAGCCCTCTGATAGTAGTGCGCGCGATGGGCCTGCCAGATTTTCTCGCCGCGCTGCAGGCGTTGCAGCAACGTGAGTGTCGCGTCGACCAGATAGTAAAGCGGCAGGATGATCGCCGCCTGCAGATACCCCGATGCGGCCAGCACGAGCAGCAACCAGCCCAGCAGATAACCCAGCGGGATGCTGCCGATATCGCCCAGAAATATCCGTGCCGGGTGCCAGTTCCAGACCAGAAAACCCGCTGCGGCAGCGGCAATGGCCAACCCATGCCAGGCAAGCGGGGTGTGTGTCCCGATCACAAGGAACCCGATCAACGCGACCCCGCCTCCCACGCCGATGGTCTCGACCCCACTGATTCCGTCGATCCCGTCCATGAAATTGAACAGGTTCACGAACCAGATCCATCCCAGCACCACGATGGCGGCATCGAGCCAAAGCGGGAGCAGACCGTGAAACACCGGTCCGGGCAACATCAGGACACCGGTGATGACGGCGATGATCTGCACACCAAGGCGCGGCAAGGCGCCGAGGTTGCGCAAATCGTCAATCCAGGACACGGAGGCCAGTGCGATGGCGCCGAGCGGAATGATCCAGCGCGCGGTCAGGCCCGGCTCGGACGGTAGCGCAAAGGCAATCACCACCCAGACCGGGAGCAGGACGCTCATCACGCCGATCCCGCCGCCGCGCGGGGTGGGCACATCGTGTGAGCTGCGGGCGTTGGGGGTGTCGAGAATCTCGTGCCGCAGCAACTGTCCGCGCACAATCCAGACCATCACGGCGCTGGCAAGCGCGGTTCCGGTGGCAAGGATGAGGAGGGTCCAGATCAAGGCGGTGGCTTTTGATGGTCGATGGTGATGCGCTTGTAGCGGGAAAAAGAAAGGCCCGGCAAGGTGCCGGGCCGGAGACGCGCGAGATTGGGTGGGTCAGCCGGCGCGCAGTCCGAGATGGTCGAGCTGTCGGTCGATGACCAGTTTTTCGTCATACAAGGCGCGTGCGCGTTCCAGCCCGGCATCCCCCATTCGGGTGCGCCGGGCGGGATCGGCGGTCAGGGATTGCAGGGCGCGGGCCAGTGCGGCGGGGGCTTTCACCGGCACAAGCAGGCCGGTTTCACCATCAACCACCTCTTCGCGACTGCCCCGGATATCGGTGGCAACGACCGGCAGGCCGGTCAGCATGGCTTCGATGATGGACCGCGGCATGCCTTCACGATGCGAGGGCAGTGTGAAGATATCCGCCGCGCGCATCAGGTCTGGCATGTCCTGACGATAGCCGAGAAAGCGGATGCGACCGGCCAGAGCGGCATCCCCGGCGATGGAGTTGATGACATCCTCGATTCCCGATGCGTGGTCGCTTTCCAGTCGCGCGCCGACGGCCCAGAGTTCGGCGTCGACGTCGCGCATGGCGGCGATCAGCTCGCGATAGCCCTTCTCGGCGACGAGGCGTCCGGTCATCAGAACGACCACGCGATCTTCCGGTGTTCCGATTTCGGCCCGGAGACGCGCGCGCGTGAGGCAGTCATCCGCCGGTCGAAAGACGTCCGGATCGCTGCCATTGCCGATGGCTGAGATGTCACCGGTCCGGCACAGATGCAACAGCCGCGCGGTCGCCGCATCTTCTTCGGACTGGGTGAACAGGGTGTGGGTGGCGCGCCCGGCGAGCCATTCAGCCGCGATATGGGCCTGCCGTTTGGGAAACGGCATGTTTTCGTGAAAGTAGAACCCGTGCGCTGTGTAGACGATCCGTGGAACGCCCGCCTGGGCTGCGGCCAGCCGTCCGACAAAGGCGGCGGCCGGCGTGTGGACATGCACGAGGTCGAATTTCTCACATGCAAAAAGTTTTCGCAGTGCAATGCCCGAACGCATGTTGCGGACCGGATTGATGGATCGGACGAGCGGGGCAGTTTCCACACGGAACCCCTCTGCGCGTACCGCGTCCACCAGGTCACCATCGGCGCACACGCCCACCACATCATGTCCTTCGGCAGCCATGGCGTGCATCAGTGGACGCAGGAAATGATAGAGCGTGAAATCCACCGTGCTGAGCTGGCAGATTTTCAGGATGATCCCCTAGATATTGCGATCTGGATGGCCCTGACCGGCGGCCGGGGCCGATACGTTTGTTGCAGTCGCGATGGCGATCACCACCATCAGGCCGAGCGTGGTCATCCACCATCCCTGCCAAATTCCAAATCCCAGCTGTGCGATCGAGAGGGCGCAGGCGGTCATCGCAATCAGCGTGGCGGGTCCGGCGCGGTTGTGTGCGGATGTGGGTATCGAGGCCACGATCAGCGAGAAGATTGCCCCAACCAGGATGACACCCACGAGCCCCAGCTCCAGCCAGATCTGGATCAGAGCGTTGTGGGGGTGCAGGGGCATTGCTTGTCCGGTCACCGCAGCTGCACCAACTTGGAAAAGGAAAAGTTCTTCATTGTTTCCCGGTATCGCCCGCGAAGCGTCGAGGCCCCATCCGATCAGCGGGTGCTCGAATATGCGTTCTGCGGCGAACTGCCAGATTACAAGGCGATGGATTTCGGAATTTGGCGAAGAGATGTTGGCCAATAGAATTTCGATCACCGGGGGTGCCAGAACGTCGAGCAGGGGAATGGCGATAACCGAACAGGCAAACCCCAGGAGCAAGATTCGCTTTCCCAGGCCGTGCGTAATCCAGGCGAGGACAAAGGCGGCCAGACCCACCGCAAAAGCTACGAGTGGTGTTGAGGGTGCCAATGCAAACAACAACAGGGCGCTCAGGACAATGACGGTGGCGGCGGCGTAGCGGTTGCAGATCTGAGCGACAATGAGCGCAACGGGCCAGACAAGAAGAGCGATCACCGTGCTCGTGCGGTTGAGCGTGGCGAGTTCATGGCCTGTCACAGGGCTTTCGCTCAGCCAAACCGAGATGATACCGCTCGACAAGACAAATAACCCGGTCAGAACCAGACCGACGATGGTTCCGCCAACGAGCCAGTAGCCGAACCGCCGCCGCTGGTCCTGATCGAGCTTGTTTGTTGCGTCGATCAGAACGATTAGGGACAGGCAAACCAGCGCGATCCGGAGGGTGGTCTTGATGGCTCTGTCGGGGGTGATCGACCAGAGGTTGCTCATTGCGGCCCATCCCACGAGCAGAATCATGAGCACAACCAGGAGCCCGTTCGGTTTCAGGGCGAACCGGCCGTGAACGGCCCGTACGGCAAGAATACCGAGAACGCCTGTCACAGCCAGAACCCAGACCTGTGCGGTTGCCAGCACCGCGACAGGCAGGAACAGGAAGCCCATCGCACAGAGAATCCAGGCTTCCTGTCGGTTGTGGATTTGGGTTGGTGTATTCATCGAGGGACTTGTGCCCATTCCCGGTGCAGACGGCAAGAGCGCTTGCACGCGGGGCTAGGGTGCGGTGCGTCCCCAGAGTTGGTACATCAAGACGGCCCAGATCGGATTTTGGAGGTTCTGGCGGCCGGATAGATGAGTCTCCCAGGCGGCCCGGATCGGCTTGGGTTCCAGAAGCCCTGATTCCATCAGTGCGTCCTCGCTCAGCAGATTCTCGGCCCAGTCACGCAACGGCCCGCGCAGCCAGTCCGATATCGGAATCGCAAATCCCGATTTGGGGCGCTCGAAGAGCGCGGGCGGTACATGCTTGGCAAGGATGCGTCGGAGCGGCAGTTTTGTGCGGCCCGCCGCGATCAGTTCCTGCCGGGGCAATTGCCACGCGAATTCGACCAGCCGGTGATCGAGCAGGGGGACGCGCACTTCGAGCGCGTGGGCCATGCTGGCCCGGTCGACCTTGGTCAGAATATCGTCGGGCAGATAGGTGCGCGTATCGGCCAGCTGGAGGCGCGCCACCGGATCATCGAGCGCCTCGTCGAGGGCGTAAGATGTCAGTTCATGACGCGATCCGCGCACAATCTCCCGTGGGTCGTGCCATTGCGAAACAGCCGAAAGATAGGCCGCTTCATCATCGGGTGCAGCGATGGCTGCAGCCGCCTTCCATATCTTGTCGCCCAATTGGGGCGGGGTTTGCATCGGCAGAATACGCGCCAGACGGTCCCATGAACGCGGCCCGGGATATCGCAGAAATCCGGCGATCCCGCGACGCAAGGGGCCGGGCCAGGACGAAAACCGCCGGGCGATGGCGGGCAATGCCACATAGCGATTGTAGCCGCCGAAAATTTCATCGCCACCATCCCCCGACAGGGCCACGGTGACATGTTGTCGGGTCAGGCGGGAGAGGATGTAGGTCGGGATTTGCGAGGAGTCCGCAAAGGGCTCGTCGTAAAACGCCGGCATGGCGGTGATGACATCCATGGCGTCCCGTGGGGAAACATGGAGTTCTTCATGATCGGTGCCCAGATGGGCGGCGATCCGGCGCGCATCGTCGGCTTCGTTGTATCCGAATTCGGGAAAACCGATGGAGAAGGTCCGGATTTTCTGGCTGCTGGCCGATTGCATCAGGGCGACAACGAGCGAGGAATCCAGCCCCCCGGACAGCCAGGCCCCCAGCGGTACGTCGGAGATCATCCGATCCGTCACGGCCTGCTCGAGCAGGTGTTCCAGTTCCGCCTCGACCTCCGGGTCAGACAGGGAACGTGTTGCACCCTGCCCGGCCTGCGCAATCTGGCTGATGTCCCAGAAGGTTTCGAGTGCCGGGTCCTGCCCGGGCCGCAATGTCAGGATGGTTCCCGGCTGGAGCTTGCGGACATTGCGATAGATTGTGGCCGGGGCGGGGATATAGGAAAATTGCAGATAGGCTGCCAGCGCATCGGGATCGCGCGCTGTGTCAATACGCCCGGATGCGAGAAGTGCCTTGAGCTCGGACCCGAATGTGAAACAGTTATCGTGGTTGGACCAATAAAGGGGTTTGATTCCCAGCCGGTCACGGACGAGCGAGAGAGTCCTTGTTTCCTGATCAAATACCGCGAAAGCAAACATCCCGACGGCCGCTTCGGCCGCCTTGCGCACACCCCAGACAGCAATGGCTTCGAGAAGAACAACTGTATCGGAGTTTGTCGGCGTCGGGTGCCCTTCGGCGGCGAGCTGTTTGGCGATCTCGCGGAAGTTGTAAATTTCACCATTGAAGACAAGGACGAAGCGTCCCGATTTCGATATGGCGGGTTGGCGCCCCTCGGAGGTCGGCGCGATCACGGCGAGGCGTCGATGGGCCAGACCAAGACCGGTCTCGGGGTCGAGCCACACCCCGTCATCATCGGGACCGCGATGCCGGATGCTCTCGCCCATCGCCTCGGTTCGCTGGCCCAAAGCCTCGGAACTGAGTGATCGGTTGTGATCGAGGATACCCGCGATGCCGCACATTATGTCTGACTTACCTTCTGGCCGATGTTATGGGGTTCTGACGCGGCGCACGACCGGAGGCCTTCATTGAAACCTTATGATACTTCAACAACAGAAAGTCTTGGCCGGATGATGCCATGGCTTGCTGCGCTGGCTTTTCAGTTCACGCTGACCCTCAGCCTGCAGGGAAGCGCGATCCGGATGAGTCTGGCAGATTTTCTCGTGCCTTTGGCGCTTCTTCTGACCTTCGGTTTTATCTGTCATCGTGCCGGTGCGAGATTTGCATTCGACCGGGCCGTCCCCCGATGGCCGCTTTTGCTTTGGGGGGGCCTCACCACGGCCTGGCTCACCTATGCCCTTGTTGCCGGATATCATGAGATCGGCGGCTGGAGCGGATGGGCCCTACAAAACAAGTATTTCGGTTGGTACGCGTTGCTGTTCTTTGTGTTCTCGGGTTTCGCCTTTGAACGGCTGTTGTCACAGTTCGGTCCACGCTTTCTTGCCGCCTATGTGGTTGTTGCCTGGGGCATTGCGTTTGCGACCGCTGTTGCGTTCATAGCAGCGCTTTGGGTGGTGCTCCCGAAGGTTTTCCTGATTGGGCCTGATTTTCGTGCTGTGGGCATGCTGGTTAATCCCAACGCGTTTGGATTTGCCGCGGCGATCGCGATCATTCTCCAACTATCGGGTCGCGTTCCTTTGCCCGAAAGCAGATGGCTCAGGGTCGCGGGACTTGCCTCGCTCCTGGTCGCCTTTATTCTAACTGGTTCACGATCTGCCTGGGTGGCTTTTACCGTTGCTATCGCAATCATGACCATCGTAACGCACTGGGAGTGGCGGAAAGTCAAATTGGCGGTTCCGCTCGCAGCTGCTGTGCTGGCTGTGCTTGTTTCGCTCCTGCCTGCACAAACCGTCGTCCTTGAGGGCGATCAGCCCAATCGGGTTTATTTTGGTCGGGGTGTTGTGGTCACGGCGAACCATGTCAGCGTCTCCCACCGTATGGAACAGTTTGATGGCTCGATTGCGCTATGGATATCTGCGCCACTGACGGGTGTCGGACTGGGGGTCTATATCCAGCGTGAAATCGAACTGGCCAAAGGCTTGCCGCAACAAATTCATAACACCTATCTCTGGCTGCTGGCGGAAACCGGGCTTGTCGGGTTCAGCCTGATCACGGGGTTTTTCATCACCCTTCTTGTCGGGTCCTGGCGCGGTCGAAGGCACGATGATTGCCTGTTGGTCGCCATCCCCATTCTGTGCTTGTTCGGCTTGTTCGCGATGTTGCAGGAAGCGCTTTACCAGAGACATATCTGGTTTCTGGCCGGTATTCTGGTCGCCCGTCTGTTGGCGGAGCGGCACCGGGTGGACGCTCCCTAAACAGCCCGAAGACGACTTATCGGCAACAGGCGCGGGCAGTAGACATTCTTGCCTGTAAGCGTTGCTGCTCGCACCATGTGTCCGGTGTGAACGCCCAATCCGGTTGCAATGATGCCTGCCGTGACGGGGTCAAAATGCCTGTAGATCGACGCAAAGGTGATCAACCAGACAACAATTCCGGTGATACTGGCCACAACTTCGAAACGAACCAGTCCATTGCTGATCAGAACTTCATGCTGCGGTCCCCAGAGCAATTCGAGGAACCTGATCATGAACATTGCCTTCACGATAAAGGCCGCATCCACAAATCGCGCACCGAGGAGTGCCAGTAACCATTCTGCGCTGATCAGCACGAAAACAAATGCCGCCGCCGAAATTGCAATCAGCATTGTCTGACTGTCGCGGAGTCTTTGCCGGGATACAGACCTCTCAATCTGTGTGCCGATATCGCGAAGCTGGTAGGGAAGGCTCAGAAAGACGAAGTGCTGAACGACGATGAACCCGATGGCGAATTGGGCTGCAATTCGATACTCGCCAAGTTCTGCAAGGCCGATAAAGAACAGCAGGACCAGAACGTCGATATAGTTTGCCGCCCGTGACCCGAGGTTTGTGAGCATCAACAGGCCCGTATGTTTGACCACCGGTATCACCAAGGATTGACGTAACCAGCCGACATCGATGCTCCAACGCGCGATCAGCAATACATAGGTTGCGATCAAGAGAAGGATGGCGAGCCAGACCGCGGCAACGATCAGGAAAAAGCCTTCCGCATTTTCGGGGCGTAGGAGGGCAAGCAGGACAAGGATGAACAGCGGTGCAAAGACATCCCGTATTCCGAAGAACAATACGGTGCGGCCCGTTGCGCGCATCATGGCCAACAATGACTCACTGATACCCGCCAGGCTGAATGCGATAACCGTCATGATGATCGTATCGGATTGTGCGTGCAGGGACGGGATCGCAAGTGCAGTGCTGCCGACGATAACCAGAGCGAGAGCCGACACGATCAGGCTGATCATGAGATAAAGAGACCAGACGCGCGGCGGGTGATTCTTGTTGACCCTGGCGCGGGTCGTGAAGCGGTTGAGCCACATGTCGCCGCCCCCACTCACCAGGGCATTCACAACCCCTCCCAGCACGACGAGCACAGTGAACGCGCCGAACTCCTCAGAGATCATGATGCGCGCCGCAACGATCAGCGTCAGATAGCCCGCCAAACGGGAAAACAGCGCAGGGAAAATTGCGGCGGAAACCGCGGCCTTCCGGAAAAGCACGGCATAGAAGTTACGCCATCCCCGCTTACCATCCGGTTTCGCGTTGCGCTCGCGTTGCCGCGCGATCCGGGCCGAATGTGACATGGGGCGAGATATCTGGAACAGCTTGCCAAGAACGCGGTCAGGCAAGAGGTGAAACAGAAGCTCCCAGATCAGGTAGAAAAACAGGGGGCGTGCGGATGCTTTGGAATTCCAGAACCGCCAGCGCCGCCAGAGTTCTGCGGGTCGATAGGCCGATGCATGTTTGTCACGGATATATCGCCACAATTCGATATGACGGATGCGCGATGTCGAAGCGAGCATCCCTGATGCGCTGACATGGTAGTGGAAATGGGGTTTGTCCAAGGAGATGCCGGTCCAGCCGTGCAAGCCGAGACGGATATTGTACTCCCAGTCTTCGTAGCCGAGCCGCATGGCTTCGTCGTACCCGCCGATCTCTTCCCACGCGGCGCGGGGCATCAGCATGCAGTAGGGCAATTGATTGAAGTAGAGTTGTTCGAACAGATTGAACTGTTTTTCCAAGGCGCCTTCGCCCTCGCCTTCGAGCGTCAGACCGGCGAAGATAAAGCTCTCTTCAGGCGCCGCCTGAAGCGCAGCATAGGCCTCTTCAAGAAAATGGGGTGCGAGCCAGTCATCACAGTCGAGAGGGAGAATCAGATCGGCCCGGGCTTCGTTGAAGCCACGATTGCGGGCGCCAGCGAGACCTCGATTTTCCTGATGAATTACGCGGATGTCGTCCGGAACGGTCTCCAGATAAGCGATCGTTTCAGGGTCTGTTGAGCCATCATTGATGATGATGATCTCAAAGTCCTGAAAGGTTTGCGTGCGCAGGCTCTCAAGTGCGCGTGGCAGATAGATATGCGCGTTGTAGCAGGGCAGGAATACGCTGATTGTGGGGCCAGTCATGCTTTGGCGGCCAGTACGGATTGGAATATCTCGCGGTGACGCGCAATCCAGTTTTCGAGGTTGAAAGCCGTAATGGCGCGTTGTCGTGCCGCAATTGCCATCTTGTGATGATTCTCGGCGACCGCTTGCATCACACTGGCCAGCGCTTCCGCGGAGGGGCGAAACGGCTGTTCCCAATTGTCGTCAGCGGCAACGCCTGCGCCTGCCTTTGGTCCCACGAGTTCGGGGACACCGCCGCTGGCCACATAAGCGACAGGCAAGCCACAGGCCATTGCTTCGATCACGGTGTTGGGACAGGGATCAGCGTGCTTGGTCATCACATAGGCGTCCGCCGCACGATATATGTCTGGCGCGGTGTGCTGGGTATAGGGGCCTAGCAGGCGGACATGATCGCGTATCCCGGCGCGCGTGGCGGCAGATTCCGCGGCAGCGATGGCACCAGCGTCAAGCTGGCCGGCGATGGTCAGTGTGGCATCCAGCCCATTGGCTCTAACTGCGGCGAGGCCCGCAATCGTGTCTTCGAGGCGATAGGACAAATGAGCTTGGATTTTCCCGGTGAGCAGGAAACGGAACGGTGGTGAATCCACGGCGATCTCCGGCTCTCGTGCGGAGAAGTGTGTGGTATCGACGGCGTTGAACAGAATTTCACCGGGGCCCTGTCGTGTGCCAAGAAACTGGTCGGCGCATTCCCGGCAGAAACGGCTTTGCCAGAAGACGTGATCGGCCCGATGGTAGGCAGCAGCCATTCGTGCATTCTCGCGTTCCCAGTCCCCGTCATACCAACCGGGATAAAAGACACCGTTCTGGTTGTGGACGATCCCCGTGCCGCGCGCGTTGAGCCGGTCCAGTGCGGCAGGTGAAAGATAGGGGGCGTTGCTGAGGCTGTAGACCAGATTGAACCCGCCTGCAGATTGCGGGAAGGCCTGTTGCAGGCGCTGGACCTTGACCAGCGGACCGCCATTGTCACCGCTGCGCGCGCCGCCATAGAAAACCGACGGCGCAGCACCTGGTCTTGCGCGCCGCGCGAAGATGGTGGCCCGCGCTCCGGTCACGGCGCGATAGCCGGCCCGGGCAACAGCTTTGAGAAGCGGGTCCTTGCGGCGGGATGGCGGCACGCGGCTGTCGTTCAAGGTCGCGCTGCGCAACGCGCCCAGATTTCGCCCCAGGGCGTCTGGAGTTCGAGTATGGAAAATCCTGCGGCTGCGACTTCGGCTTCGAAGGCTGCGCGCGTGTGCTCGATGCGGTGATCGGGGTCGGACAGGAAATTCGCACCCACCTCGCGCCGCATGGGCATGTGCCAGCTGCGTTCGAACAGGGGCACGCGAATCAGAAAGATACCGGGGTTCAGGCGTTCACGGATTCGCGTCAGGAATCCGATCCGGTCATCGATATGTTCGAGAACGTTCGAGAGAACGACCACGTCCCAGGCGCCTTCGGGGAAAGCTTCGGTGGCGTCGCCTTCAACGAAGGTCAGATTGGATGGATTGTTTGCAGCGCGGGCCTGCGCCACGTTTGCCGGTTCGATGTCGATCCCGGTAACCACCGCCCCGGGAACGTGGTGCGCGATGGATCGTGCGACAGCGCCATAACCGCATCCGATATCAAGGACGCGATTGCCGTCTGCCACCTGGGCAGCAAAGAACCCGTGATAATCGGTCAGGCGATGTTTGGGGTGCTCTCCACCGCCCAGTGCCATGGCCCGCTCATTGATCACAAGCTCGAGCTTGTCCTCGATATCGTAGAGCCGCCGCAGGGATTGATCGGGCGTCCCGATGCGGGACTCGAGGACAGCCAGCCCCATGACGAGGCGACGCCGGAGACCGGCCGGGGTCAGGCGATACAGCCAGGACAGAAGCGCAGCGAGCGCAAGGGCGAGACGTTTCACGGGCTCTCCAAAAGCGGCAGGTAGATGTTGTGCCAGTGGGCTTTGGCGACTTCGTTCCAGTCGCAGCGTAGAACTTCTTCGCGCGCGGCGCGCAGGATGCTTTCACGATTTTCCGTGGACAGGGCATCACGGGCACGTGCTGCGATGGACGCGCTGTCGATATTTGCGATCCAGCCGGTCTTGCCATCGGTGATCAGGTCCGGTGCCATACCGACCGGTGTGGAGACGACGGGAACATGGCTCGCCATGCTTTCCATCAGGGCCATGGGGCCCCCTTCCTCTCGGGAGGTGACCAGATACAGATCAAGCGCATGATAGGCGTGCCGCAGATCGGCGTAATCCGCCACGTAGTCATGCGTGAACGGGATGCTCGCCTCTTCTAGCCGGCTTTTGACATAGCCGCGCGCGGGGCCGGTCAGCAATACGAAGACCGGCAGGTCGCGTGCCAGGTTCGCGACACTTTCCACGAAGAGATCCGGGCCCTTGATGAATTTGGGTTCCATACCGTCGCCCCAGCCGACTCCGTCCTTCTGGAACGAGCCGACACAGACCGCATTCTCGGGCACATCAAAACGCTTGCGCGCTGCGCGCCGTGCGGGGTCATCAGGTGGTGTGAACAATGTCGTGTCCACACCGATCGGAATCTGCACGATCTTCGCTTCGGGCACGCCCCAGCTCAGCAACCGGTCGCGCAGCAATCCGTTGGACGCCACGATCCGGTCGAGACGCGGCACCGTGTCCAGAAACGCGTCGATATGGCGGGCGATATCGGGGCCGTCCTCGGGCTTTCCGTGAAAGAAGGAGGTCACAAACCGATTGGACCGGGACAGGTGTCGTCCCCAGGCCACCCACATATATTGTGAGCCATAGTGAACCACCTGCTGACGGGCCTCCGACGCGTTGGTCGTGAGGTTCACGCTCCCGGGCTGCAGCTGCTCGATTCCGTCACGCACGCCGGTGCCGACCCGCCGGATGGCCCAGTCGGCATCCTCGACGACGAACTGGATGGGTGCGGGGTCACGCGGGCGCAACCCCAGCGTCGCGCTGAACTGGCGCTGGGTTGCGCTGACACCGCGTGCCAGTACCCGGGCCTGATCCTTGATTGACAGGTCTATCGTTCCTTTGAAAGGCGTTCGGCTTCTGCTGCGGCCATGCCCGAAACGACATCCGGCATGGTTTTGGTCGCCTCCCAGCCCAGCAGCTCCTTGGCCTTGCTGGGATTGCTGCGCGACTCATCGATATCTGCGGGCCGATGCAGGCCAGTATTCAGGTCGACATGCTCGTTCCAGTCGAGGTTAAAATACGCAAACGCAACCGCGACGAATTCCTGCAGACTATGGGTCGCGCCGGAGGCAATGACGAAATCTTCCGGGGTCTCGTGCTGGAGCACACGCCACATGGCATCCACATATTCTGGTGCCCAGCCCCAGTCCCGACGCACGGAGATATTGCCGAGTGTCAGGCGTTCATCCGCACCGGCTGCGATGCGGGCCGCAGCATCGACGATCTTTCGTGTCACAAAGCGTGACGGCCGCAGCGGCGATTCATGATTGAACAAAATCCCCGAACAGGCGAACAGGTCATAGCTTTCCCGATAGTTTGCGACGGCCCAATGGGCGGTCGCCTTGGCCACCGCATAAGGGCTTCGGGGCCGGAAGGGCGTATCCTCGTCTGCGGGCACCGTACCGGTGTTGCCGAAACATTCACTCGATCCGGCATTGTAGAATTTGATGGTGCGGTCGAGAAAACGGATCGATTCGAGCATGTTCAGTGTGCCGGTTGAAATGCTGTGAAGCGTCTCGACCGGCTGGTCGAATGACAGTCCCACCGAACTCTGACCCGAAAGATTGTACATCTCGTCCGGCTCGGTCTTGCTGATCGTCTGCACCACGGAGCGGAAGTCGGTCGGTGTCGTGGAGTGCAACGTGACGTCGTCACGCAGACCGAGAGCATCCAGCGCGGCAAAAGAGGACATCTCCGCATCGCGGGAGGTGCCGTGAACGGTGTAGCCCTTACCAAGCAGAAGCTGCGAGAGATAGGCGCCGTCCTGTCCGCTGATTCCGAAAATCAACGCTGTTTTGCTTTCGCTCATGGCATGTTCCCTGCCGTGTCGGTAGCTGTCCCGGGTCCGGATTCGATTACGGCATACATGGGGGCGCCGAATGGCAGGACTCGATCTACCTGCAGGGCAACACCAGCGCAGACGCCATAGAAGCGTCGGGCCCGGTTGCGCAGCCCAAACCGCAGAATCTGCTCGGGCAGCGTGATCCAGACAAGATGAACCAACAGGCTCGCCAGACCGCCAAGACTGAACACATCTGTTTGCGTGCGTACGAAACGCGGGCCGAGCGCCCCGGCCGCGTACTGGCGATAGCCATGCCAGAGATAGGCCGGCAATGCGGCGCCGGACGGGACAATATGAAACTGGATCCCGCCGGGCCGAAGGCATGTCCGCAGTCGTGCCACAAGCTCGGTATCATTCTCGATATGCTCAAGAGCAGAATTCGACATGATGAGATCATAGCACGGACCGACCTCGATATCGTGGGCGTCCATCAGGCGGAACTGCGATTCGAATGCGGCATGGTTTGTGGTCCGGTCGAAGCGATCATGAACGTCCAGACCCGTGTAGCGCCCTGAGTATCCGGCTCTGGCAAGCAGCGCGCGGGCACGACCGCTGCCGCAGCCGATTTCGAGAACATCGATCTCACCCGGCGGCAGGTGTTGCGGCAGGCCGAAGACCACGAAGGCCTCGGCAAGTTTTCGGCCCGGTGACGCAATCTGCGCCGCAACCCCGTCCAAGGCGCCGGTTGGCGGGTGCCAGCGGACGAAACGGCGAAACCCGGGTCGGGTGCAGGCCGACAGGTTCCGACCAGCGTTCTGCAAGAGATAACGTAGGCGGTCAACGGCGCCGAGCCTCTGGTCGCCATTGATCTCCATTGTCACGCAACAGGTTTCCGGGCGACGGCGAGGAGCATATGTGCGACGAGTCCTGACGGTACAAAGGGTGCGAGCGCGGCGCTCAGGGCACGCGAGGCGAACCACTGATAGGGCATCCCGAATTCATGCTGGAGTGACCGGAGAACACCCTGACGTTTTCCAATGGCGCGAATGTCGAGCACTTCGAAATTCTCACGTGCGAGAAGTTCACGAAATTCTCCGCGCGTGAGCCGCCACTGGTAGAAGCGGCTGGCAGATGTGTCCGGCTCTGCAGAGCGCCGCCAGTCGCTGGCAGCGCGCAAGGCGTGGCGCAAATTGTCGAAGGGGACGGATGTGAAGAGCAGCCCGCCGGGCTTGAGAACCCGATAGGCTTCAGCGATGCAGGGGTTCAGACCGGATTCGAAATGCTCGAATGTGCCCCAGGAAAAATAGGCATCGAAGGAGTCATCGGGCAGTCCTGTTTCACGGATGTCGCCGACCTCGAACGTCGCCTCGGAAAATCTCTCCTGCAGCGCCGCGACGGTCTTGCGGCTGATGTCCAGACCAAGTGTCGGATAGCCCGCGCGCGTAAAATACAGCGTCCAGTCGCCCAGTCCGCATCCACCATCAAGAAGACGGGCACCTTTGGGTAATTTTTCGATATAGGGTGCCATGACCTTGTATTCGGCCTTGCCCGGAATGCGGTCGACAAGCCCGGCGGGACCACCCATCTCGTCCCATTTTTCAGTCCAGTACCGTTCGACGAAATCGGTTTCGTCCTCATGGTCAGCGGAGTCGTTTGCGATGAAATCCTTGCGCATGGTTTGCCTAGCCTGAGAAATGGGTAGCGAAACGGGCGACGGGTTTGCGCCACAGGTGGCGCTGACCGACAATGGCTTCGCGGCGAGTAAGGAGCGAGTCGAACAAATCGATATAGGCATTCACGGTGCGCGCCGCGACGTGTGGATAGCCGGACATCATTGGCTGATAGTCTCGATACTTATCTATCATCTTTGTTAGCGCCGCCTCAAAAGTTTCGGGCACGAAGGAAACACCATAACCGGTACAATATTCCGGCAGCGCACCGCTTTCGCGATAGAGCACCGGGAGCCCGCATAGGGCGCCCTCATTCTGGTGGTTGCTGCCCGGCTCGTTGATTGAGGCGGTGACGTAGACATGGTGGGCACGCAGCGCGTCGGCGAGCGCTGTGCCGTCGAGCGGTTTGCGATATCCTGCATTCCTAAACTTGAACCCCCGGGGAAGGTTGCCGATGTAGGTGAAGTCGATGCGGTCGCGCCAGGCCGGCTCGGCGAGCATCGCATCGATCCGCTGATAGACGTCGAAGCCCTTCATCCAATTGCCGCCCCAGTGGTGCGTAACAAGCCGCAACTTACCTGCGCCGCTCCACGGCTCATGACCGCCTGAATGAAAGGTGTGAGGATCGGCACCGTTCAGGATGATGCTTGAATTGCCGTCGTCCTTACCGTCCCACACGGCAATATCGCGACGCATCCAGGCGGCGACAAAAACCGTGTGATCGGCAACGTAGTTGGCCCATTTCAGGCGACGGTTCATGCCGCGTGTGCCCTTGCGCTCATCGCATTCGTTGATGCGGTGAATGACTATCGCGTTTGGATTGCGACGGGTCAGATAGCTCAGGATTGCGCCTACGCTGAAGGTGACCGCCGGGTTACGCCGGCGTGGGTCGATGATCAGCACGATGTCGATATCGGTGTCATCGAGGCAGGCGGTAACGCTGTCGCCGCGGGCCGTCAGCGCCCTAATCAGGTTGGCGACGAAGCGGTTGCCGCCGCCCCAAGGGCCATCCTGGACTTCGTAGTTGATAGCGACTTTCACGCCGCTGCGCCGTCACGCGCCAGCACGAGAGTCTGAGTCGTGTAGCTGCGCCAGGTGCCGTCATGCTCCAGGAAGGGATTGCGGCCGGTTAGTGTCAGCGCGTTGGTAACAAGCCGGCCTGCGCGATTGAGCCAGAGCCTGCGGTTAGTGACCACTTCGTACCACCACAGCGGATGGGAGCAATAAGCTGCCACCGGCTCACCGAAGATCGGTCGGCACAGCGCAATGAACTCGTCGTGAAACCATTCCTGCACATGCATCGGATCGAGCGGCTTTTCACTGAAGCGTAACGGCGTCGTCAGCACCAGGTGGCTGTCCGGCTGCAGCACGCGGTGAAGTTCGTGTAGCATCGTTTTCGGTTCGCGCACATGCTCGATGACGTCGGAACAGACGGCTGCGGCGAAGCTGCCGTCCGCAAAGCCGGTATCGTAACCTTCGACACAGCGGAAATCGCCGGTATAGCCGCGCTTTTTGAACTCCCGTTGTGCGAATTCGATACCAAGCTCGCTAGTATCGACACCGACGATCGGCCGTCTGACCTTTTCATGAATGACGCCGGCGAGTGCGCCATCGCCGCAGCCCATATCGAGGATCGTTGCATCCACACCAAGCTTCAGCGCCGCAAGGCTGCGCACTACCATGTCGTAGCGGCCACGTGTATAGGCGTTCATCCCGGTCAGCCCACCGTGATAGTCGCGCCAGTGATAGGCGCCGCGGACCTGGTATTTCTCGAACTCAAGCTCACTCATGTCGCGGCCATCTTCAACGTTTCAGTCCTGCCGGTGGGCGCTGTGTTCAAGCGCGAGATGAGGGTAACAATGTCACGGTTCATACGTGCCAATGGGAAATGCCGTTCTGCCGTCTCGCGTGCCGCCAAACCGATGCGCCGGCGCAGCGTCGGGTCATGGCGCAGCGTTTCGATCGCTTCGCCCATTGCCCTTGCATCGCCTGGCGGCACGAGCAGGCAATTTTCGCCGCTGCGGTATACGTCGCGGTCCCACAGTCCTTTGATATCCGAGAGGACGACCGGCCGTCCACAAGCCATGGCTTGGAGCGTGACGCTGTAGCCGGTCGGCTGCCAGACGTCCTGCAGCGGCACTGCAACAACCGCCGCTTTGCGGTACATGTCGCGCAGCACTAGGTCGGTTATCCGCGAGCCATGGTAGCTGCCGCGGAGGAGCTTGACGGCGCGGCCTTCCGGCACGTTCAACGGCAGGCGTGTCAGCAGCTGCATCGGCATTTCGGTTGGGGCTGCGAGCAGCGTTGCGAAATCGCGCTTGGGGTCGGAGCCGACAGACAGCAGCACGCCATCATCAGGCGCGTCGTCGGGACACCAGAAATCAGTATCGATACCGAATCGGAAGAGACTGGTTTTCCCGAGTGGAATGCCGAACCGCTCGATTGCGGCGAACCGGTCGGGTTCGCCAAAGAAGAACAGGTGGTCGAGCCCGTCAAGCGCGCGTTTTACCCGGCGATGGGTTGTCTGGCGGAAGGCGGGCCGGACCACGTCGACCATGTCGGCGAGGCCATGAAAGCCGCCAACTAGGACTGGCCGGCGTGGCAGACGGTGGCCGTAAAGGCCGAGTGAAAGACTGAAGCCGTCGGTAAAGCTGAGCGCCAAAGCGGCATTGCTGAGATCCTCCGACAGTGCGCGGACGCGCTGGTAGCTGTAACCCAGATTGACCCAGGTATTACGCTTTATCTCAAAGCGCACGAGCAGGCGGCCCAGCGCATCATCCGGATCGCGTCGACTGTCAGCGATGGCAACATCGTAGCCGGCATCGCGCAGCGCCAGATAGCCGTAGAAAAATTCTTGCGGTACATCGCCTGTAGCGATGCCCGGCAAACGGTCGTTGCGGCTCTGTCCGGGAAATATGAACACGATGCGGCTGCTCATGGGCTTGTTAGGGCGCCGCCGCGACTGGGTGTGGCGCCTTCATGACCTTCGGCTGCCGCGCCGAAATCGGTCACATGGTACCAGTCGATCATGCGCGCCAGCCCTTCGCGGAGCGGCACGCTGAGTGTGAAATTAGGCAGCAGGCTTCGGAACAGGGTCATGTCGGCGCTTTTGACGAAGCGGCCCTCCGGCTTGTCGAGGTCGTTGTAGAGGGCGGGCTCGACGCCCCCTGCCGCGCAGATCATGCGCGCCAGGTCCATCACCGAGACGGTTTCCTCGATGCCGATATTAACCGCGACGCTCTCCTGGCAGACGGTCATCAGCGCCTGCATCATGCGGGCGCAATCGTCGGCGTGGATATAGGAGCGACGCTGCTTGCCCGAGCCCCAGACAACGACAGGGTCCTCACCAGCCATGATGCGCCGGACCAGCATCGGGATGGCCTGGCTGCTGCTGCCGGCCCAATGGTAGCGCTCGCTGTAGATGTTAAAGGGCCGGACGATGACGACAGGAACTTCCGTTTCGGCGGCAAATAGGTTGGCCTTCTGTTCGAGGAACCGTTTCGCCCAGCCATAACCGCGGTTGACGTATTCCGGCTCGCCGGTGAACAGAGGCAGTTCAGGGATCGTGTCCGGTCCGTCATCGGGATAGACGCAGGACGAGCTGGTGACCAGCAGCTTGCGTGGCGGGCGATTTGCCAGCGCGGCCAGCACGCTTTCGGTGACCGCTTCGTTGTGGCGTAAGATGCTGAGATGGCGTCCCTGACCGTATCCGACACCATAGGCCCGGCTGGCCAGGTGATAGACGAAATCGGAATCGCCGAGCGCTTGCGCCGCGAAGACGGGATCTTCAAGGTTGCCTTCGCGCAGCTCGATCCGGTCGGCGACGCGGCTAAGGTTTTCCATGCGGCCGCGCGACAGATCGTCGATGACGATCACGTCGTTGCCGGCATCGACGAGATGATCGACGAGGGTCGAGCCGATCATACCGGCGCCGCCGGTAACGGCAAGGCGTCCCGGAGAGGCCGTATGTTTCTCTAAAGTCTGTGCGCTCATAACCATCTTGTAGCGTGCGAAGGAAGGAGAATGAATGGTGGGGTCCGGGTCACCGGTCTGCCTGTTGTGTCTGCCGATTTTCGCCGAACAGGAACTCGATCAGACGGATATCGTATTCCGTGTCGACGCTGACGAAGTGGCCGTCAATCACGATGGCACGCGTGCGCGTGCCAAGCACGGTGCGCTGTTCGGTCAAGCAGTCGCGGGTGACGGCGTAGGCTATGCCGTTGCGGTGGTATACGGGTATCAGCTGTTGCCGGGCAATGATGTTGGCACCGGCCGGATCATAGAGGCCGAGCTTATCCTGCGCGATCGTCAGCTGCTTCAACGGGTGACTCTTTGAGTCTGTCTCCGACACGGTCCACGCCGCATCCCAGTCGCCGTCGATCAGTCCTTCCACCGTGGCGGTGACATGTTCGGGGCGCCGCAGTGGCGACGTCGGTTGCAGCATGATGATGATATCATAGCGCACCTGGTCTACAGCTTCGCACGCCAGCAAAGCTTGATGCAGCACGTCCCAGTCGCCGATACGATCACCGGAAATTGCCTCCGGTCGCATGAAAGGCGCTGCGAGCCCGCTGGCTTGGGCGACGCGTCGGATTTCGTCGTGATCGGTCGAGACGACAGCGCGGTCGAGCCAGTCCAGGCTAGTACAGATGTTGCCGGCGTGAGCGACCATAGGCTTGCCGAGTACCTGGCGTAGGTTTTTGAGCGGGATTCCCTTGCTGCCGCCCCGTGCCGGCACGACGGCAAGCGTGCGTCGACCTCCGATCATGATGCTGGCCGTGCGATCACGAAAACGGTGTCGCTGTCGCCGCTCGCTTCGAGGGCGCGGCGATAGTCCGTCTCAAGTTCGGTGAACATGGCACGGTATTGCGGATTGCCGCCGGGCTTGCCTGTGCGTAGCCAGTTCAAGTGATTCTCTAGTCCATAGCGCTGGTAGCTGCGGGTTTCCTCGACCGTGAAACCTGCTGCCTCTAGCACCCTACCAAGCGAGGCACCGGTATAGACATAGGGGTGCTGGCGCTGAAAATAGAACGCCTCATAGGCGTCGCTTTCATAAACTGCGAGCAGCGGGTCGCGCAGGCAGGGGACCTCGATCAGCAGTCGTCCGCCGGGCGTCAACAGGTGTCTTACGTCGTCGAGCATCGGCTGCGGGTCAATTAGATGCTCGAACACATGGAACATGCCGATACAGTCTGCCGTACAACCGCTGTCAATGGCCTGCGTTGTCGACATATGGTCTTCCAGCCAGGGCAGGGCGGCACGCGCCGCACGGGTGTTACCGTCGGGCTCGATGGCGATATAGCGGCGATCTGGTGACCAGTTGTGCAGGCACTCCAGAAAACCGCCCTCGGCGGTGCCGATCTCGATGAAACTGTCGGCGGCGCCGATGATGTCGGCAACCTGTTCGAGGCGATGCTCAAACACGGCACGCTGTTTCTTGTAACCGGTCAGGCCGAGTTTTTCGGCGCGTGGCTCGTAGTGTAGGTAATCGGCCGAGGGCAATGGATCGAGGAAGGCGAAGTCCCCGGCCTCGTTGCGATATACGGTGATCTGCGGATCGTCGAAAACGCCGTGGCGCGATGCTTCGTAACGGTCGCGATCGAGTGGCGCGGGCAGGCGCGTCAGATCTGGTGCGGCGTCATTGTTCGCAGTCATGCCAATTCCGATTATGCAGAGAGACGTTCGGTGAGAGCGACAAGCCCTGCGCCGTACCGTTCGGGTGGGAAATCCACAAAATAGCCCATCGCCTTTTGTACGTCGGAGGCATAGGCAGGATCGCCGACCTTGTCCATCAGATTGCGGATTGCCGGCAGGAATGCATCGTGGCTGCGCGCGACTATGATACCGGTACTATCGAGAAGTTCGCGGAAATAGATCAGGTTGCGCAATATCTTCCAGATCGAATCTACATCTTCTTCCCAGGGGATGAAGCACATCACTGGTTTGCCGTGCAGGCCGCCTTCGAGGATGATCGTCGAGAGCGGCGATACCAGCGCATCGACAGCGCTCAGAAGCGAATGAGTGCGGCTGTAAGGCGTGATAAAGAAGCCGCCGCGCTCACCGGCGGCCAGGCGCACGAGCAACGGGCGCATGGACGCCTCGATATGCACATGTGGCGGCGTGTTCTCGAGGATGTCGAGGGCGTCCTCGGCGGCGAGCCCGAAGGGGTGCGGCCGATACAAGATCGCCGTCGACGCCAATTCTCCGCGCGTGATCGCTTCGCTTAGCCAGCGCAGATGGGTTGCTTCCCGGTTTCCCTTGCTCGAACCGGCATAGAGCAAGATGCGATCAGTGGGATTGATGTTATGCTCCTGACAAATGGCGTCGCGGTCCTGTTCCGGCGGATCGCGAAACAGGTCGAACTGCGCCGCGCCAAGCACATGGACCGATGAAGCGGGCATGTTCATGAAGCGGACCGAATGGGCGCGCGACTGTTCGCCCCAAACGGTCACGGCGCTCGGTCTGCCGACCGCGGCGCGCTTGAGCGTCGGATTATCCCACGAGTTCATCAGCAGCACGCTGGGCAGTCTGCGGCGCTGTGCGCTGGCGATGACATCGTTGATGAAATAGCCGTCAAACGTGCTCGGATGGATGAGGATGTCGGGTTTTTGCGCGTCGAGCAGGGTTTCGAAATCGTCGGCGGGATGGCGTGCCAATCTTGCCCGCATCGAGGCGCAAACGATCTGGCGTATGCCCGGCAAGGCATAAATAGAAAATTGTAGCGCGGCCTTCCAGCCGACCAGTGCACGCCAGCCGCGACGGATGCTAGCCCAGTCGGTCCCAGGACGCAGCCGTGCCTGATCTACGAAAAACAACCGGCGCCAGATATGCCGGCGCTGTCCGGAGATCCCCACGTGGTGATGATTCATGCCCCATCCATCCGGTGCGACGGTACTGAGCAGCCGTTTATAGCCGACCGGCGGCAAGACGAGCTGGACATTGTGGCGCTGCACCAGCGGCGCTAACACTCGACTGTCAAGAAAATGCCGCACAAGCAGATCCGAATCGACAAAAACTAGAATATTCAACCGACGCATTAGCCCTCAGACCGAGTCTGCGCGTCGGAACGCCATATAGAGGCAGTCGGCGCGGCCGGTGCCTTCGAGATAGGATTTCCAGAAACCGTCGGCGATGCCATCTAGGACGGGCAGCCCTCCTAGACCGGAGGGCCGCCGGTCGCGCAGCCACAGTAGGGCGTTCGCCATGTCGTAACGATGAACATAGTGCGTTGCTATGGTGGTCAGGCCGGCACGCTCCGCGCACTGCGCCAAGGATGCGGCGTCGAAATACCAGCGGTGGACGGAGCGATAAAAAAAAGCGGGAAAATCGTCCGGCAGCAGATCCATCAGGATATCGTCGCGATTGGGTGTGCTGATCAGCAGCGTACCGTCCGGCGCTAGTAATTGCGTAATATCGGCTAGAAAGGCACGCGGATTGAGTACATGCTCGATGACCTGTGACGAGATGGCGACGTCGACCTTGCCAGTAAATGCCGCGGCGGCGTCTGCTGCAAAGGAATGGGTGTGGTAACCGCGGCGGCGCAGGTCGTTGTGATACATGGCCGCGGGTTCGATCGCCACAAGCCGCTCTGCGATCCCGCTGATATGATCGAGAAAGCTGCCGCCCGCACAGCCGATGTCAGCTACGATCTTGCCGCGCAGCGACGTCGGCCATAGCGCCTCAAGTGTGTGACGCTGCAACGAATCGTGCTGTTTGAGATATCCTGCCGTATTGGTTTCCTGTTCGAGCTTTGCTCGGTACGCGTCTGTCTCATAGTGGCTGTTATCGAAGCAGGACGCTTCGTTGAGGCGCTCGACGCCGCAGTCGCCGCAGCGGCTAATTTCGGCATGCTCGAGCACGTTGCCGAAGCCACCATTCCGGATCGCCCCCGAATAGACAGACTCCCAGTCCGTGCCGCCACAGATCTCGCAGGGTTCGAAGGTGGTCGGCGTCACGGGCGGAGCTCCGGCAGATCGAGGCATTTGAAGAGAAAGCATCGGGCTGTGTCAGTGTCGGCACGATAGAGTTCGGCAGCATCGCCGCCTACGCGTACGAAGTGGCAGCCGATTTGTGCGGCGGCGTCACGGTCATCGTCGCCGTCACCTATCATCGCGACATCGTTCCTGTGATGCCCTCCCGTTGCGATGATCTCGCCGAGCGCCGCGGATTTGCACTGCGGCGCACCATGCAGCGAGGTGAACAAGTCGCTCAGAGCCGCCGAATCGAGCAGACGGGCCAATGCGTCGCGCGGCGTCGCCGAAGCGATATGGAGTTCGAAGCCCTCCTCGCGTAGCGTCCGCATCAACTGGCCAGTCGCGCCAGTGGCCAGCAGGGCAAGAATGCCGTCATGGCAGACATTACCATAGCGGATCGCTAGCTGCGTCGGGTCGCCGGCTGCGTGCTGTTCAGCGCAGAACCGGGCAAACACGCTGTGCCGGTTAAGCGTAGGATTGGCAGCGACGATGGCAGCAACATGGTCTGCCGCACCATCGATCTCAGCCACAACGTCGCGGAAGGCGTTACGTTTTAGAGCATTCGAAGGTACTAGCGTCCCGTCGAAATCGAAGACCAGGCAGCGGATCATGTCGGCGCGAGGCCGCTGTTTTGGGCGATGTCCGAGGTTTCGGCGACAGCGTCGATTAGCTGGAACCTGCCCCAGTGATCTACTATCGTCTTGCGCTCGTGACGCTCTAGATTGTTGATCGCGGTGTCGCGATAGACCGAGTCGTTATTAAAGTGGGTGGTCGATATTTCCTCGAACACGCAACCAGTCTCGCTCCAGAACCTGTGCCATACACCAGGTAGAACCAGCTGTGTATCTCCAGGCTTCAGAAGTTTTTGGCGCCCGTCGACTTCGCTCCAGAGCTCGCCCCACAGGACCTGGAACGTCTCTTCCTTGCGCTTGTGATAGTGCGACGGATGGGCCTGTCCCGCGATCTGTACAATTACCTTCTTGCAATATTCGCGGTTAATGCAATTGATCAGTACGGCGCCGGTCTCGGCAAAATTCTCGATCCCGTAGTGATGTGAATATTCCAGCTCGAACTCGCTGCCGAGGACTACGCCGGCTTCGTTCAGCAGCGCCTTGATCTCGTGTATCGCTGATTTAAGAACCTGAACGGCTGGCACTGCGGGTGTCTCGATCCGGGCAAGTGAGAGCGGGGCGTCCACCGGAATGTGAACCAGCGCGCGGATGCCGCGTTGCCAGCCGCTGCTGCTGAGGCTGTCCGCGACATAAGGCATGGCGAAATAGACCTGGTCGCGAGTAACGATCTCGCCGGCGGCGATCGGCGTGCGGGCGAAGACGCCGCGCCGCAGGCTGTCGATCGAGTCCAGCTCGGCCTGCGCCGGCGGCTGGCGCTCATGCAAGCCGAGCAGATCGCCGGCCTGATGCCAGGCGGCCAGCCAGGCGTCGGTCTGTTCCGGATTCGAGGAATAGGCGTTCAGCTTGATGGTCTCGGTCGGCAGGCCGATATGGCGCTCAAACATGAGCGCGCCCTTGGCACGGGCGATTTGTACCGGCGCCGTGCTGGCGGGATCCTCGTGTGTCGACCAGCCGATCGTCTTGCCGGGGTAGCGCCGTCGGAAGGTCTCGATATTGTTCAGATGGCATAGCGTGTCGGGCGTCGGATAGATCGAGACGCAGTGCATGATCGCGAAGTCGACGCCGCGGTGCTCGAAGAAGCTGACGAGATTGTCGACCTGCGCCTGAAGCAGTCCCCCTGTCGATGCGATGACCGGGAGGCCTGTTTTGGCGACGGCCTCGAGTAACGGCCAGTCGGTCGCCGAGCAGCTGGCGACCTTCATGATGTCGAATCCCATGGCTGCGATGATCGGCGCCGATTCCTCGTCGAACGGCGTGCACATGGTCAGCATGCCCTGTTTGCGGGCTTCCTCGAACATCCGCTCATAGGCATCGCGGCGGAGCCGCGTTGTCTGGAAGCGCTCGATATGCATCGCCTTGCTGCCGCTCTTGTGCTCCGGATGAATAAAGGTATCGAGCTGCCGGAACTGGAATTTGAGCGCCGCGCGGACATTATGCTTGCGCACGACTTCGCCGTGCGCACGCACGACGTCGAGACCGTGCTCGAGATCGCCCTGGTGATTGTTCGCGAGATCGAGAACGAACAGGTTGGCAAAATCGAAGGCTGCATTCTTGGGATTGCGTAGGGGCATAATTGTCCTCGTTTTTAGCGCCCGGCGACGAAGCGTATCGTAACCGAATCTCGGCATTGCCTGTTAGCCGAATTTCTTGGGATCAGGCCGGCTGTAACGCATCCGGCGTCCAACCTGCGGCATAGTCGATACGGACGGTGCGCTGGCGCGCGGCCGACAGGTGTGCTGCTGCGACCACGAGCATCGTATCGAGACCGCGCGAAAGCGACAGATCTGATGGCAGGTTGCCGGATTCAAGGGCGTGTTCGATGTGGGTAAGTTCGCGGATGAAGTCGTCCGGGCGCGTCTTTTCGAACCGCTCTGTTTGCGCCTCGCCGTCTCCCGTCCCGACGATGACGGCGTCGCAGCCTGGCTGGAAGCCGCAATGCCACTCGATAAAGCCGCGATCGCCCTGCAGCCGCGCCCATTTGCGCGGCGGCTGGGTCACGACATCCTGCACGGTGCGGCCAACGAGGCCGTTTACGGTTTCGAGGTTGAGCAGGCACAGCCGGTCATAATCGACCTTGCCGTCATTGACGTAGTCGAGCGTCGCCGTCACCGCCGCGACACGGCCGGCGCCGGCGGCATGGGCGAAATGCTGCCACAGGTTGATGGCGTGCGAATGTTCGCCGCTGGCGCCGCCGCCGCGCCGCCAAAAGCCGAGATAGCTGTCATGCGGGCCATCCAGCCAGGGGTGCGCGGCAAAGATACCGCCCCAGTATTCGCGAAATTCGACGTCGAGCGTCGACAGCGTTCCGGCGCGGCCCGCATTAAGTGCGACGACAGTTGCGTCCGATGCTGCGCCGACGACGTGATCGTAGCCGACAAACACGGTGATGCCTGCTTTGTCTGCCGCATCGAAGAAGGCCTGCGCATTCTCAAGATCGGGTCGGCAGACCGGCTTTTCGATCAGGATGGCGCGCGGCTCTTCGGCGATCGCCTGCATGGCCAGATCGATGTGATGGTCCGGCGGGGTGCCGATGACGATGAGGTCAAAACCGCCGCGTGGTGCCTTGCTGGCCTCGCACAGGCGGATTGCCTCGTCGAAAGCGCCGTATCGGCCGGGGTAGATTTCGGTGCGGGTGCGCTCGAGCGCACCCGGGTCGATGTCGCACAGGACGACCTCCCAGCCGAGCCGGCGCGACGCGTTCGAGAGATGGTTGCCGATCGAGCCGGCTCCAAGAATTTTGACTTTCATGGTTACGGCGTTGCCTTTTTTGAACCTGCTTCATACAGCCGCTTCGAACGGAATGCCCGTTTTGCGTTGCGGTTAGCCGATGTCCGAGGATATGTCGTCGAGCTCAATGAGCCTGCGGGTGCTTGGAAGTGGCGGAAAAGGTCGTCATGCGTTTCGACGGCGACAATTCGTCCTGCCTCAAGAACCCGTATGAGATTGTAATCGCATTCCGTGTCCGGTGAGCAATGATAATGATTGTCATACCTCTCGAAATACCGGCAAGTGTATATGAAATAGTGTGATTACTAAGTCAGGACACATAATAAGATCGCCGCCCTAATCCGATACTGGTTACGAGTACTGACTATCGTATCCACCAATAAATTTGGCATCGGTAGAACAAATTCAAACTATAGAAATCGCCTTCAATGTACTTTAAAAATCACCTCCATATTTTTCTCTAATGAATCGCCTGCGTTTTATTTTTTTTTGCACTGATTAAAACAACCTTAGCATTTGAATTATGAGTATATGAATAACCCACTGTCTCCATTTTTTCGATCGTCCAGTTCGCATTCATCAGATACCCGAAATAATTATGCCACCACATATATAGATCCATGTGTCGTGATTTTGACACTGGATCGCGCGAGTGACTATAGCCATTGGTGACCGGATCAGAAATTATGATCCGCTTTGCGGATTGAAGCACATCTATATATGCTTGCATTTCCTTTGGCGCAAATATGCAGAAGGTAGATGAGGCGAACACGAGGTCGGCCGACAAACCATCTCTGAGAAGATCGAGAGCATAACCCTTTTTGAATGTCAGATTTGATACGTTGCCGTGCTTTTGCTGCGCGTTGACGACAGACAAGTCTATGCCTGCAAATTCAATGTTAGGGTGTTTGAGGTCCTCCCCAATCATCGGACAGATCGAGCTGTAATTTAAGCTACAGTCGGGTCCTGCTGATCGGGTTTCGTTTCACATGCGTCACGCAACCAGGGCCGTCGGATGGAGGGCCGGGCGCAAGCCCGGGCCGGAGGCCGACAGCTTTTCTCTATATACCCTGACCGGCGTCTCGCCGCCATGCGCGGCATGAGGGCGCCGATGATTGTAGAAGCTCACCCAGTCACCGATCCCCTGACGGGCTTCGCGCCCGCCCGAGAAGGCATGCAGGTAGACGCACTCGTACTTCAACGAGCGCCAAAGCCGTTCGATAAAGATGTTGTCGAGGAACCGGCCGCGCCCGTCCATCGAGATCCGCACCCCGGACTCTTTCAGGCGATGCGTCCACGCCCATGACGTGAACTGGCTGCCTTGATCGGTGTTGAAGATCTCGGGCGTGCCATACCGGCCCAGCGCCTCATCCAGCGCATCGATGCAGAACTGTACATCCATGGTGTTCGACAGACGCCACGCCAGAACCTTGCGGCTCCACCAGTCCATGATTGCCACGAGATACAGAAAGCCCTTCGCCAGCGGTATGTAGGTAATGTCGGCACACCACACCTGGTTGGGTCGCTCAATATTGACGCCTCGCAGCAGATACGGGTAAATCCTGTGCCCCTTGGCGGGAATGCTGGTCCGGGGCTGCCGGTAGATCGGCATCAGACCCATCAACCGCATCAGCCGGCGAACCCGCTTGATGTTGACCGGATGCCCTTCTGCCCGCAGATGCCACGTCATCTGTTGCGCGCCGTAAAACGGCGTCTCCAGGAACTGACGGTCGATCTCACCCATCAGGGCGAGGTTCCACGCCGTTTCGCCTCTCGACACGTGATAGAAGCTCGATCGGCTGATCGAGACCAGTCGGCATTGCCGGACAATCGACAGGGTGGGATGGTCGGGCCGGATCATCGCCTTGCGCTCCTGCCGGGGAGCAGACGTAGCCCTTGTTCCAAAAAATCCCGTTCCACCGTCAGCTCACCGATCTTGGCATGCAGATCCTTGATGCGGCTGGCATCCGCCTCCGGCTCCGCCGGGTTGCGGCCCCGCTGGAATATCTCCGACGCGCCGTCAAGCAGCGCCTTCTTCCATTGGTGGATCATCGTCGGGTGAACCTCAAACCGGCTCGCCAGCTCGCCAACCGTCTGTTCACCCTTCAGGGCCTCAAGGGACACTCGCGCCTTGAACTCCGGCTTGTGCTGCTTCCGTTTCGTCATCACTGATCTCCTCTCGTTGAAGATCAGCAGACACCGACTCTGTAGCTTACGTCACTGTCCGATATCCGGGGAGTACCTCAGTTTGAGCGCCAAATGAGCCAAGGCATCGCCGTTGCTGCAGCCAATTTCCAAAACAGTCTTCGGCCGGTCCGCCTTAATGGCGTCCTCGATCAGCGGGATTATTAAGCCGCGTTGCTGCTCAAGAAGCGGTTTGCCGTCTCCGCGCCCGGAATAGTTGGCGTCCGCAAAGCCGTGTAAGCTGTCGTCGCTGTAGTATCGTTTAGAAATTTCGGTAATACGCTCCTTGTCTTTATCGGTCCTAAAAATCGCGTAGTTGGAGCCGATGCGTCCAGCATGACCCTGACAAAATGCCGAAGCGATGCGGCCAAATGGACCTTTGCGTGTTTGTGCCAATTCGTAGAACTTGTCGCGCCCTAAAATAGATAGAAGGACGGCACCAAATAATACCGCGGTACGTTCTTTTATTTCTGACATGTGCTCATCAATTGTAATAAAACCTAGCTTATCAGGCTACTGAAAAAGGCTTTTAGCAGTAGCGGGGGGGGGGGGCATTGATTCAGATCGACTGGCCGACACGCACGATAGAATCAAGCCGGCGGCCTTCTTGTTTTTTGTTTTCCTAAACCGCCTCTCCATCCGAGGTTTCCAACGGCCTCCTGTTAGAGCGCGCTTGGCGCTTGCGTCGTCTATGTACAATGGAGATCGAGAGCCTTCTAATCGACGGCTCGCTTCTATGTTGGGTCGTTGGTCAGGCCCGGCAGTTCGATCGGTGGCGGAACCGAATACAGGCGGCGCATGTTCATGACAAATTCGTTCTGACGCATTGTCAGGATGTCTAAGAACGGCAAAGTCTTAATGATTTCCGCTGATCCGACCAGCGTAGAAAGCGGCTTATTTCTAACGTCTTCGGCTTTATCGTAAGGGTAAGGGTGTTGCTGAACGAAATGCAGGATATAATAGAACAGAGCTGCGCTCTCGGCGGTCATCTTACGCTGCTTTTCTTCCAACTCACTGCCTGTCACCAATCGAATGTTTTCATAGTATTCTTCGATACTCCCGCAATCTTTAGTGAAACCACGGTTTGCGTAATACACGTCGGAAGCGACAATCACCGGACGGCCCATCATGGCCATCTCTATGCCCGTAGTGGAAGAGTATACAACGCCGGCTAGGCAATGTTTCATGAGTGGATACGTATTAACGTCTGCCCTCGCGCCGAGGATAATTAACCGACTGCTTTCGACGAGACCGGCTTCTAGCAGCGTGTCTAAACTGCTTTCTTTGCCGCTATAGTGGAGCGCTTCACCAGGATGAATTCTCACCACCACTGTGACTGACGTGTTTTCGAGAAGGTGCTGAACAGTCTTTACTAACCATTCTCTCATACTTCCGAATAGTCGCGTAAACTGATAATAGCCCGCGTCATACGGCACATTTGTGCATATCAAAACGTATGGCGTGCCCGTCTGGATGCCTGCATTCTTTAAAGCCTGTGCATCGGATTGGCCTAGGCTAAATTGATACTTCCACGCCCAATTCTTAGTGGATGCATTTCTCCTCTCGTTGAGTATGGAGATGCCTTTCTCAATAGCCGCTGTTTTGAACGGCATACGTTCAAAACCCAAAAGTTCGCGATATCGCCACAAGAGATCGAGATCTTTGAATGTAAAGACTGTGTCGTTGTGGGTGACGATACGAGTGTGCCGGAAAGCAAATTTTTCATGCGTGACTATTTCAACATCAGCACGCTTGGCCGCTTCAGCTACGAAAGCGCCTTCGAAGCTCATGCCATTGGGCACGACTGCGACATGGAATTTGCGAGGATTATTACGAAAGAACGCTGAAGCCTTGCGGTAGGCCTCCGTTCCGCGGTTGCGGTAGAGGGCGATTGCCTCCGCATGGTCCGGCTTCAATGGGTCTATTGACTCGACACCGAGATAGATGATCGCGTCCGCTAGCGACTGCTGTTCAGTAAAGGCCGTATCCGGCTTGTCGCCTGATGCATCGGTAAGCTCGACCATCACGACGCGGTTTTTCGAAGCCTTAGTCACCAGCTTTGCCACAAGCGCTAAATATGGCCCTGCCTCTGCGTGATCTTCCAGCGGGGGTTTGATTGGGCTGCCCAGTCTTGAAAGATAGCCGATCGTCACTCTATGTCCGCGCCATGCTAGTAAAACGGCTAACGTCAAATCGAGCGTGAACTGGCCTCGATACATCGAGAACATGAATACGTGCCGGGACGTTGGAAAAGGAAGCACGGGAGCTGCGTCGATGGCTCGCATCCACATTGGGGCGTGCGCAAGCAATGACCATTTATCATTGGCGGGGAGGAGACGTATGATCGGCGCAATAACGCGAACCACCAGGCGGCCAACCGGGCCAGGCTGCCGGTTGGCGTAAAACTGAGTGAGCGGATAGGCGATCCTTCTCCGAAGCGAAGCGAGTGCGCGAGCCTTGATAGACAATTATTGCTAAGCCTTTTTCGCGTTTAGTACAATCAGAGTTGACGGGTTTTTCAAGCTGGATTGCAGCTCGAAACGCTCCCCTTTCAGAACTTTAGCGCCTTTTGCCTGGCAAGTTTTTAGCAACGTGCGCATATGATCGCTTACGATAAGATACACTCGCTGTGCTGGGTACGCATGTTCCCAGTCCGGCTCGATCATCACTACACGGCCCGAACTCAGTGCCAACATATTCTCGACGGCAATTGCTGCTAAATTTGGAATTTGTTCCAAGCAATGCATGCTAAACACGATGCCGAATGTGTTTTTGTATAATTCTGGCAAATTTGGGTCTGCAACGGACGCCACCCTCATATCCACTCCAGTGAGACGATTGCCGTAATATTGCTTTCCGACTGCGACGCGTTGGTTTGCGACATCAAAGCCGCTCAGACGAAGCTTGTCTCCGTATCTCTCTTTGAGGGCTACGAGGTTCGTGGCGTTTCCACAGCCAACCTCAAGCACAGATGGCTCGGCGCCGTCAGCAATTGCTGCGTCGATTTCCCTACATAGGCAGTCGATGAAGCGGTCTCTGATCTCCTGAGCGCTAGCCCATCGAAGCTCGCCGTCGATGAGAGTGTGCCATCCCCGTTTTGGATTCTCCAGATCCCGAAGTTCCCGGTCATCCCATTCTTCGTAGTGTCCGGCCGACCAGTCCGCTTCATTGAAAGGGTTATCGCCGTACTGAATGATTTGATCAAGACGTTTCATTTGGCGCTTGTAAAGAAACTTCATGTAACTATCTGGATTATTTCGGAAGTACCTAAGAGCAATAGTATTTTTTAGGCCTTCAATTTTTTGAGTCAGTCTCGAAATCATGGTCATTTGGTGATAATCTCACATACACATGGGTGGCCTGCATAAGAATCGGCTGGCCTCGATTCCGCAGCGACACTCGTTAGGCGTAGCTGGTAGTCTTGCCGTTGGCGGATTAGCATAAATCAACATTGCCCATACGGCCAATTTCCTCGGTATCAAACGAGATATCGAACTCTTCTTCAATGCGCATGATCAGGTCCCTCGTCGTTTATACAGGAAACGCCTGTGCCTCGATTAGTCGGCGATAGTCAGGGCTCTTTTTGAGCAGTTGTTCATGAGAGCCGCGCGCGGCGATCAGGCCTTTTTCCAGCACGATAATTTCGTCGAGTCGGGCGATGGTGGAAAGTCTGTGCGCTACTACGATTAGCGTCAATCGGCCTTTGAGGCCGTCGAGCTCCTCGGTAATTTCGCGTTCCGTCAAACTGTCGAGCGCACTCGTCGCCTCGTCCATCACAATGAGGTCGGCGTTCCGATAAAGAGCGCGCGCGATTGCCACCCGCTGTCTTTGTCCGCCAGAAAGGCGGACGCCGCGTTCGCCGAGTGGAGTTTCCAGGCCATCGGGCAGGCCGGTGACCACGTTGGTGAGTCCGGCCGACGTAATTGCTTCTTCCATGCGGTGCGGATCGACCGCCTCATCGAGGCCGAAAGTGATGTTCTCGCTTAGCGATGCGTCGATCAGGAACGGTGTTTGTGCGACATAGGCGATATGCTTACGCCAGCTACTCATCATCGCCGCGTCAAGCGATCTACCGTCAAGTTGTATTTCGCCAGTTTGAGGCGTCAACAGACCTACAATCAAATCGACTAACGTGCTCTTGCCGGCCCCGGATATCCCAACGACGCCAAAGCTACGGCCGCGCGAAATGTTTAGGTCGAGCGGTCCGACTGCCGGCGGCGTCGTAACATCGTAGGCAAAACTCACGCCCTTCAGCTCCAGATTTCGCCATTTGTGCAAGGTCACGACATTAGCCGGCGCCTCGTCGTGTGGCATTTGCCGGATTAGCGCTCGGATTTCGCCGACTGCCGGAAGTGCGCCTGGCAGCGATGCGAGAGATACCACGAGTTGACTGACCATCGGGATAGCCCTGACCGCGACTACGGCGTAAAGCGCTAAAAATCCCGCCGCTTCTACTCGCGGCATTCCCGACCACAGCGCCCCGAGCGCAATGCCGACGAGTGCGGCAAAGCCGATTACCTCGATACCGAGCCGCGGAACCAGCTGCCATTGCCGTCCGGCGGCGTCGCTTGTCGCGTACCGCGTCACATCATCGGCAAAAGAGTTTACCATCATCGGCCCAGCGCCTGAAATACGTACGTCTCGGGCGCCCGAAATTGCCTCTGCAGCGGTCACCCCGGCCAGCCGGATTGCCCGTCGCTTGCGTTCGGCGTGAAACGCTATACGTGGCTGGGAAAGCATCATCAGGGCTGCCGCCAGAACTCCGGCCAACAAAGTGACAATCATGCCTGCGACAGGACTTGCGTAAATCAGCAGACCGAACACCGCGAGGAGAAAAATAAGATCGTTGCCAGCTTGGAGAGTTGGCCGAATGATGCCGCGCGACCACTCGATCGACTGACCGACCACGATATCGCGTACAATCGAACTGTTGCGTGTCACCAGCACCGCGTAGGGAGTTCGGGTAACACGATCGAGAAGGTCGGTTGCAAGACGAGCTTCGGCCTTTGCGCAGAATCCGTTCTGTATCCTGGCATGAACGAGTGCGTAAGCGTTCTTGGCCATAATCATGCCAATTAGGGCGATGCCGACGACCATCAGGACAACGTTGATGTCGGTAAAATTTAATTGGCGTAGTACCCTCGCCAGCATGCCGTCGCCGTCGAGCGGACTCTCCGCCAGCATGAGTTGAACAAAGGGGAGAATGCCTGCAAGACCGATGATGCCAAGCGCTGCATTCACATTCATCGAAAGCACAAGCAAAACCGCACGGGTCTTTTCGCGTCGCGTCAGAAGGCTGAAGGCATCAGCGACGCCGAGCAAAATTCCGCGATATTCAACTTTACCAATCAGGCGGCTTCGATCAGTCATTCGATGTCGTATGTCCAGTCAGAGAAGCACCGATGTTGCTGATTCGACGTGTAAACCGGTGTGGATTGTCGCTCTCTGGGCCATTTTAATGAGACGCCAAGAGGCATAACTGTCAAATACCGACTGGTTGAGAAACTCTGACATTTGCTGAATTTCGGCATTTAGTATGGTGGGTTCATTCAAAAGCCTGCTGATTTCCGGATAAATTTTAGCGCCTTGCGAATCGCAAATCATTGGCATCGCTTCCATCTCTGTCGGGGGTTCGGCAAGTGCGAGAGCGAAACACGCACTTGCCTCATCCCGGGCTTTTTGGTCTGGCTGCGATAAAGCAGAAATGCAGCCGAGCTTTTCGAGGTAATCAGCACGACCGCTCGCAACATGGGCGAAGTTCCAGTCTGCGTAATAGCTGCGGTCTGCAAGCAGCACGGCCTTACCGATCGCGGCGGCTTCGATCCCGACAGTTCCGTGAACGGTCACGATAGCGTCTGCTGCCGTAAGCACAGTTTGCGTCTCAGTCGCGAGAGGCAGTATTCGTATGTGTGACGGCAAATCGGTGGCGATATCCTCAAGGCGAAAGCCGCCATACCAATTCTCTGTCGGATGTGGCTTCAACAACCAAACAACGTCGTCTATATCCCTGATTTTCTCGATTGTTGAATCGATCCAGTCTCTGAAATCGGTGAAGTGCGTCATCGCAAAGGTATGGGGGAAATCGTACCAGACATGACTGAATATCACTGCGATTGGCTTCGCTGATTGCCCGCTTAGTTCCACTCGCGCCTTTTCGCGATCAACGATACGTCGGCTTGGGTTGTACGCCAGGCTCGCATTGATATCGGTCGAGCTTCCGTCCGCTCTCTTGGCCAGAGCGGCGCTTCCGAAATTGACCAACCAGTTTTGGACCGTTGGTGCGAGGTCGTAAAAGGCCGCGCGAGTTAGATGTTCTACCGGCGTCGAATAGTCTGCCGGACTGCGAAACCGTCGAATGCGTATTGCTTCGCAAAAGCCGGTTAAATGATAGGATGGTACTTCTTTCTTTAGAGCTTGCCAGAGAAGGGTGGCCCATTCGGTTTTCCAAGGGTGACTGAGAACGACGTGGGCGACGTTGCGGTTGCTGTACTCGCGCTCGTATATTTTCACACTACATAACAATTCTGCCAGCGACAGGCGCCATTGTGGATGATTGATGGGCGGCTGGGGGTTTGCAGTGATTTTCAGAACGGTGTCGTAGAAGATATAGGCTGGCAGACCGTTGGGGAGTTCAAGATCGAGAATTTCCGAATGGTGCAGGATGCCAGAAAGCAAATTCTCCGATTCTGACATAAAATTTTCGATACGGAACTCCGGGTCATCGTCTAAATAGACAAATTCGCGAAAACCTATCCGGCGGAGTGAACGTTCTTCGCTGCGGCTGTTACGTGAACGCAATATCCCAAGCAGGCAAAACCTCTCACGATTCGCGAGTGCGGAAACGAACAAGCGCAGGCGAAAGAAGTGATTTGGATTTCTCCACAATCCGTCGGCGATTACGGTTGCCAGCCCGTCCCTGAATTGGGCGGGTCCAACGCCGCATAATTGTTGGTCAAGAAGTTCCTCGCCACGATTGATGCAGTATACATTAAATTTCTGTGAAAATAAATGTATCCACTTTGAGACACTTAATGCTGATTGGAGTTTCGGTATCATTGTTCAGGGTTTGTTACCGGTCAATACGTTCTGCAGAACGTATTCCGTCGGTCGACGGCAAGGCGCTCGGCTTCGCCGATAGTGCGATAGGCGGCGAGTTTATGGTCAATCACCGGTGTGCCGCCGAGCAGGGCGAGGGAGCTCATGACGGGTCTCCGAGAAGATTTTCCGACAGCGCCGTGCCGCGGGCGATCGAGCATGCGGCTCGGCGACCGAGTACAAGTGGCAGCAACTTCGGCGGTAACCCATGGCCCGGTCGGATCGAGCGCACATTGTCTTCCGTAAAGGTTTCTCCGGCGTCGATGTTGCGCACCGCATAGAGCGAGCGACGGAACATTACGTTGCCGGCCTCGCTCCCGGCGTGGACAAAGTCGGCTGAACCTAGTGCCTCGAACGCGTTGCGCACACCCACCACCAATTGCGCCAGCTCGTCGGGTTCGAGAGAAAATTCTGCATCCGGCCCTCCGTCGGCGCGGGACAGCGTAATGTGCTTCTCGATGAGGCATGCGCCCATCGCCACGGCAGCAACGGAGACATCAGTACCGAGGGTATGGTCGGACAGGCCTATCGGGCAGTCGAAACATTCGGCAAGGCGACCGATACGCTTCAGGTTGGCTTCCCTGACTGGTGTCGGGTAGCCGGAAGTGCAATGCAACAGCACCACGCCTGCGGCACCGCTGTCGCGTGCCGCGTCGACCGCTTCGCCGATTTCGTCAAGGTTCGCCATGCCGGTTGAGATAATCATGGGTTTGCCCGTCGCTGCGACGCAGCGGATCAGTGGCAGATCGACAATCTCGAAGGATGCTATCTTGTACGCCGGTGCGTTGAGGCGCTCGAGCAAATCGACCGCGGTCGGATCGAAGGGCGAGCTGAGGACGGCCAGGCCGCACTCGCGACCACGTGCGAATAGCGCCTCGTGCCATTCCCAGGGTGTGTGCGCGTCCTGGTAGAGGGCGTGGAGGGTGCGACCGGCCCAAGGGCCTTCCTCAATGCGAAAGTCCGGCCCGTCATGGTCGATGGTGATCGTGTCCGCGGTATAGGTCTGCAGCTTGATCGCGTCAGCGCCGGCAGCGGCTGCGGCATCTACCAATGCGATCGCGCGCGCGAGCTCGCCATTGTGATTGCCGGACATCTCGGCGATTACAAAGGGTGGCGCACCCGGTCTTATTGGGCGGCCAGCGATTTCAACGTTTTTCATAGGTGTTCTGGATGTGTTGGAAGCCGAGGGTCTGAAAGAACTCGATCGAGCGTTGATTCGTCGGATTTATATTGGCCAGAAAGCGCTTGCGTGGATGTGTCGCCATCAGCATTTCGATCGCCTGCCTGCCGTAGCCTTTGCCGCGGTGCGCCTTTAAAATAAACACCCCTATTTCGCTTGTTGCCGTCAGATAGATCGCGCCGACCGGCTCGCCATTCTCCTCGATCTGATACCAGGCATCGTATGGTCGAGAGTTGATGAAGGCGATATGGGATTCCCAGTCGGGCAGGCCGCGATGGCTGATGTTTACATCGGGCGTGCGCTCTTCCAATAACCGGTACAGCAGCTTTGGCGCGGTTGGAGAATTGTTGACGTCGACGAGCTTCATTTACGAAACACCCACCAGGTCAGATTGTCCAGGCCGGTCAGCCGCTTCCAGGCGAAGCCGTAATCGATGACGCGCAGATCTGGAAATGTGTCGAGCCAGTAGCCGCCGAAATCGCGCTTGAACAGTCGCTCGGCATGGCCGCGATAGGAAATCTCCTCGTCCTTGTCGGCAAAGTACTCGATGCAGACGATATACTTGCTGGAGACCCGGTGGATCTCGCGGCACGAAGCCTCAAGATCGTCGGGGTGAATATGGATCAACACGCCGCTGGTGAATGCCATTTCCACTGCACCGTCGGCAAAATCAATCGACGCCGCGAAGCCGTCGCGGACATTTGCTGCCGGTACCACGCCTTCATCGACCAGAATGGTGCGGGCCTTCTCGTTCGGTTCGAGAGCAAAAAATTCGGCGTCGGAGAGCTGGCGCAAGGCGCGCAGATTGTTGCCGATATTGGCGCCGACCTCAAGGATCGAGCGGGGCGGCGCGCCGACGAGGCTGGCCATCATAGGCGCCCACATAGCGACGCGCGCGCGCAGCTGTGCGGCCTCGCTCGAATTGCGATCGGTGTAGGTGTTGCCAAATTCGCCGCGCCAGAATTTGACTTGTTCTGTGTCTTTGTCTGTCATGTCTTGATCCTGCAATCTGTGGTCAGGCCGCCGGCGGGTGGAGATGCGCATTGATCGCGGACAGGTCCGGATCGCGCTCTACAATGGCGAGAATTTCGGCGTAGCTGGCGATATGTGGTGGTTCTGGTAGCTTAGCAAATAGCGCAACAAAGAAGTCGTAATCCTCGGAAAAATCAAGTGTCCAGCGATGCCGCGCGAGTGCGGCGTCGGGGCCTGGCACGTGCGCACGAGAGACGCTGGCGTCGCGCCGCAGCCATGGTGTGACATGTTCATGATCGCCGGGCTCACTCGCCGCTGCTGCTGCGCGGTCGAGGGCGGCGCGCGTGAATGCCTCGCAATCGAGCCCGTGCGGCCAGCGCCGCGGCATGTTGTTGCAGGCGTAATCGACGCCGGACACGGCGCGCGCAGCCAGTACATCGGCGCAGGCCACCGGGTCGATCACAGGACAATCACTGGTCACGCGCATGATGATATCGGCGCCGGTTTGTATCGCCGCCGCGCGATAGCGGTCCAGTACGTCTGTTTCTGACCCTCGCGTTACCACCGCGCCGCAGCGCTCGGCCTCCTCGGCAACCGGATCGCACGACGCGTCCTTGGGGATGGCGCAGCAAACGAGATCGGCCCCTTTGACCGCTCGGCAGCGCGTTAGCGTATGCCAGAGTACCGAGCGTCCGGCGAGCGGCAGCAGCACTTTGCCGGGCAACCGGGTCGATGCTAAGCGCGCCTGCACGATTATTGCGGTTGTCGTCATTACAGCCGGACCGGCAAGCCGCATTCGGCGAGGAAATGTTTGGCACCTTTCGGTGTCAGCTCGGTAAAATGGAAAATGCTCGCCGCTGCCACTGCGTCGGCGCCGCCTTGCTCGATGGCGTCGGCCATGTGCCGGTAGGAGCCGGCGCCACCCGACGCAATCACCGGAATTTCCACTACGTCGGTGACGGCGCGAATGATCTCAAGGTCGTAGCCGTTCATGGTGCCGTCGCGATCGACCGAGCCGAGTAGGATTTCACCCGCCCCACGTGCTGCGGCGTCGCGCGCCCATGTGACGGGGTCAAGGCCTGTCTGCTGGCGACCGCAATGTGTTACGACCTCAGGGACACCGTCGGTGCCGCGTTTCACGTCGATCGAAACGGTGATGCACTGGCTGCCGAACTGTTCGGCGCCGGCGGAAATGAGTGCCGGGTTCTCCACGGCGGCGCTGTTCATCGCCACCTTATCGGCGCCGACCCATAACAGTTCACGCATATGCTCGACGGAACATACGCCGCCGCCCACGGTCATCGGCATGAAGCATTCGTCGGCGAGCTCGTCGATCTGGTGAAAGTCCGGAGCATTACCGGCCGGCGTGGCTGCGATATCGAGAAACACAAGCTCGTCGACCTGCCGCATATTGTAAACCTTGACCGCCTGCATCGCGCTACCGATCCGGCGCCAGGAGTCGTAGCCGACGCCCTTGACCAGCCCAACCTCCTTGAACAGCAGCGTTGGCATGATGCGGTGCTTGAGCATCGTTTGTCTTAATAGGCCAGAAAGTTCTTCAGCAGGCGGAAGCCGGCAGCCTGGCTTTTCTCGGGATGGAACTGCACGCCCATCACTTGGTCTCGGCCCGCCGCCGCGACCGTCCGGCCGCAATAATCCACGGTGCCATGTATTTCTGCGTCCGGGCTGTCGAGCCGGAAGCTGTGGACGAAATAGAAGTTCGTCCCCTCTTCGATACCGTCGAACAGGGCCGACCCGTTTTGCGATGTGACGTCGTTCCAGCCCATATGTGGGATGCGCTCCTTTTCCGTTCCGGGCTCCAGTCGCACGACCCTACCATGCAAAAGTCCCAGACCCGCGGTCTCGCCGCCCTCGGTTCCGGTGCTGGCGAGAAGCTGCATGCCGAGACAGATGCCGAGAAGTGGAACGCCGTGATCAATGACGATGCGCGGTAGGGCTTCGGCGAAGCCTCGCTCGTGCAGGTTTGCCATGGCGCGGGCGAATGATCCGACGCCAGGTAGGATGATGCTGTCGCAACCGACGAGATCGGATGGATCCCTCGAGACAAACGGAATGCCGCCGCACTCTTCGACGGCACGGCGGATCGAGTCGAGATTACACAACCCGTAATCGATGATTGCAACGTTGGTCAAGGTTGTATCAGGACGGTTCGCCGTAGCTCGCATCCACCAGCGTCAAATGGCCATCAGGATCGCGCACTGGTCGGCTGCGATTGTCGACGACGAACAGCCGTTTGTTGGTGAACTGGTCGCAGACTCGCTGGAATTCGTCGAGCGTCATGCCGATCTCAGCTAGCGTTTCGTCAATTGGCTTGCCGAGGCAGGTCCACGGAAACTTGCCGTCATGCATCCGCACCATGCGTACGGCGTCGGACCGGGTCAGGCGGCCACGGCGAACATGGTTATTGGCGATGTCGGTCGCCCGACCGAAGCCGAATTTGAGGAACTTGAAATAATCGTGGATGCCGGTCTGGTGGTTGTCCAGATTTTCGTAATTCGCCAGTGAGCCTTCGACGAATTGAGGAGCCGTCTCGAAGCCGTGCGCCTGGGCGATCAGCGCATTGGTCCAGCCGTCCCAGGGGAAGTAGTAGCCGAGGAAGATTCCGGTCACTCCGACGCGCGCAAGGTCGGTATCTTCCGGATAGGTGTACTGGATGAGGTGGCGCTTCTCGATGTCGGCGACTTCGGGTAGGTCGCTGACGCGCAGACCGAGCAGCCCGCCGAACTCTTCTAGCCAGCGCCGCGTCAGCGTATTGCCGCCGCTCGCCGATGCCGGGCCGCCATATTCGTTCTGCGGGTTCTCGCCCCAGACAATAAGTTGGATGCCGTGCTGGACAGCAATGCGGATCGGAATGGTGAAGATCGCGACATGTTCAGGCCATGAAATGTCGCCAATCTGAGTTAGGGCCAATTTGTTGATGGCCTGACGCACGTTTGGGTTGGTCGTGACCTCTATATAATCGACACCTAGTCGCTTGATGTTGTCGATATTTCGCCGGCCGATATCAGACAGTGAATCCGTTGTCGCGGTCACACAGAGCGGATTCATGCCGACCTCAAGCAGGCGCAATACCTGATAGGTTGAATCCTTGCCGCCGGAAACAGGCACGATGCAGTCGTAGTTGCTGCCATCCTTGCTGCGATATTGCTCTGCGATGCTGAGGAATGCCTGGTGGCGCTTTGCCCAATCGGCTTCGGCGCGACCTGAATAGGCTGTGCAGGCGCTGCAGACGCCATCGGCGTCGAAGCTCAGGTCTGGCTTCGTGTCGGGATAGAGGCAGCGGGTGCAGTATTGGACCATGAGAGCGACCTTTAAAGGGGCAGAAGCGCGCGCAATGCTTCGACGACGCGTGCGACGTCACCGTCGCGCATCGCTGGGAACATTGGCAGGCTCAGGCATCGCGCATAATAATGATTGGCGCCGGGCAGTAACGTGCCAGGATAGCGTTCCGCGTAATAGGGTTGCCGGTGAACGGGAAAATAGTGGACCTGGGTGCCGACGCCTCGGGCGCGTAGGCCGTTCATCAAAGCGGCCCGGTCGAGCTTGGCTGCGTCGAAATCGATCAGCACCGGATAGAGATGTTGACCGCTGGTTCCCCAGGAGACCCGGGGGATCGGCCGGAGCATTGGCGCGAGATCGGAGAGCGCGGCATCATAGGCGTCGGCGAGTTCGTGACGCCGTGCAACGAAACCGTCGAGCTTGCTGAGCTGTGACAGACCGAGGGCGCAATGGATGTCGCTGGCGCGGTAATTGAAGCCCGGCTCGTGGAGTTCGTAATACCAGGGGTTGCGTGTGCCGTCGGCCGCCAGCGCATCTGTCTGGTTGCGGAACTCGTCTACATTCTGGACAAGCCCGTGGTTGCGGCTGCGTCGAAGTAAGGCTGCGCACGCAGCGTCGTTGGTCGTCAACACGCCTCCCTCTCCCATGGCGATCGCCTTAACCGGGTGCAGCGAAAACATAGAAAGGCGGCTGAACCTGCCATCGCCGACTTTGTGTTTTCCGATCGTACCGCCAAGCGCATGGCAGGAATCCTCGATGATTTCGAGGCCGTGCGTGGCTGCGATCGCAGCAAGGGCGGGCATATCGCAGGGCTGCCCGTTCATGTGCACGGGCAGAACCGCGCGGACATTTTGTCCGGACGCGCGGTTCAGCGCCGAGGTAAGATCCTGCGGTCGCATCAACGCGGTGTCGGGATCGACATCGGCAAAAATGACTTCTGCGCCTACATAGCGGATTGCATTGGCAGTCGCGACAAATGTAATGGAGGGTACGATCGCCGAATCCCCCGGCCCGATTCCGAGCGCCATGGCCGCTAGATGTAGCGCTGCTGTGCCGCTGCTAGAAACGATCGCGTGGTCGGAGCCAACCTTCGCTGCGAACGCTTGCTCGAACGCCTCAACCGCTGGGCCGGTGGTCAGAAATTCGCTGTGCAGAGTTGTGGCAACAGCGGCGACATCGTCGGAGTCGATGTCTTGCCGCCCGTAGGGCAGGAACGTTGTATTGGGGGACGCCGTGTCAGTCATACGCCAGCGATTTTCAACAGCTCACGCAGTTCGTTGGTGTCGATGGTTTCGTTGTTTTGGTTGCTTGAATAGACGAACCCGTCGGCGACCGTCTCGCCATCGAGCCCGCTATTCTGTATGCCATCCCACGACTTATAGGCGGGCTGAATGACGAATCGGTCACCGAGGTCGACCGTCGAGCGAGCGTCATCCTCGGAAACCATCACCTCGTGCAGTTTTTCGCCTGGGCGAATTCCGACAACCCTGTGCGTCGCAGTGTGGTCGAGAGCGCTAACCAGTGTCACGAGATCGGTGCTCGGGATCTTGGGGACGAAAATCTCTCCGCCCTGCATTATCGCCAAGGACGAGAGTACAAAGGCGACGCCTTGTTCAAGACTAATCCAGAAACGCGTCATCCGCTCATCGGTGATAGGGAGTTCGCGTGCGCCTTCGCTAAGGAGTCGACGAAAAAAGGGAATAACACTGCCACGGGAGCCGAGCACATTTCCGTAGCGGACTACTGAGAAGCGTGTTCCGACAGAGCCCGACATATTGTTTCCGGCCACGAAAAGCTTGTCTGAGGCGAGTTTGGAGGCGCCATAAAGGTTGATGGGATTTGCAGCCTTATCCGTTGACAGGGCTATCACTTGTTTGACGTTGGCGCGAATGGCTGCCTGCACTATATTTTCGGCTCCCATTACATTCGTGCGAATGCATTCGAACGGATTGTATTCAGCAGTTGGGATTTGTTTCAGTGCGGCGGCGTGGATTACAATATTGATGTCGCGCATTGCTGATTCTAGGCGATTAACGTCACGCACATCGCCGATAAAGAAACGCATGCTGGGTTCGTTTGCGAAGACCGGGTCCGCCTGCATCTCGTACTGCTTCAGTTCGTCGCGTGAATAAACGACAAGTCGGGCAGGTCGGTATCGCTTAATAACCTCTTTCAGAAAGGCCGACCCAAAAGAACCGGTGCCGCCGGTCACCAATATGGATGCGCCGTTGAGGTTCGGCATGTTAGAATCGAATGTGCGAATGAAATTTGTACTGCTAGAGATTGTCACAAGAACCTGCGTTACCAATTATTTTTGAAGAAACGGCCGGGTGTTTTGGCATGCTACCGCAGGCCGGGTGAGTTGGGATACTCACGTTCCAGCTAAGTCTAGCACAGTGTTCATGTCATGAACGATTTGGTCAAGTGATAATACCAGAAATCTCTATCCGATGGATTTAGACGGGGAAAGTCTACTCAATTTCGCTAATCTTGCCCATTGTTTTGGTCGAAAATTGCATCCGGCTGAGATCGCGATGTTCTCCCGCCGTGGATGCTCGTGTCCATGAGTGCTTTTGGTTCTCCGCTGACCGGTTCTGGGGCCTCGTTCGATGATAGGTTCGCTCCGGTATCCCGGAGATGCATGTACCGTCTTTGATAAGCGGCCAAGAGGTCACGCTCGCTGCTGCGGGACCCGCTGCCGTTTCCAAGTGCACCTCCGTTTGCGTGGTTCTTGGATCCATTTCCCTTGATGTCCCGCGCGAACACTTCCTGAAGTCGTCCGATGAGTGTCTTGTTGTGGTCCCACAGGCGCTGCAGGCCTTCAATGTCGTCCGCCGCCTCGAAGGCGGTGACCAGCGAGGAAGCACAAGTGGCGGGATCGGCATACTTACCAGTGATGATGTTGGCACTGTCTCTCACTTCCCAGAGAACAGGCTTTGCGGCCGGTGGCTTGGCCCGCCGTACGTTCTTCTGCTCCCGATCATAGAGCGCCAACCCGAACGGGTTCCCGAAGGTAGCTAATGCCCGCTTGGTGGCGTCTGTCTCAGCTTCTTTGGCGGCGAGCGCATGGGCTTCGGCCAAGGATCCGGCAGCCGAGTACCCCGCACCGGTACCCTCACGTATGATCTGTTCCTCTCCGGCCAGCACCGAGATACGAACCTTGGCGATATAGGCACAATGGGGATGCTGTGCCCGTGGACCGGTCTCAACGATACACCGTAGATCGACCGTCTCCCGGTTCCAGCCATCAAAGCCGAAGATCCGATTGGCTTCCGAGAGCGCATGCCAGCCTTCGATGTAGGACAAGGTCTTCCCGTTCCACTCCCGGGTCCGGATATTGTCACCATTGAGCTTGGCGCGCAGCTTGCGTGTAGTGATGTCAGGGAACCCCATGATCAGCGCACCCGTACCGTGATGGAGGGCGCGGGATTGCCCAACACTGCACCCGGAATGTCCTTGCCATCCGAGAGCGCCCGCTTGACGGCCGCACGTTCGAGCCGGGGCGGCTGGGGGGACCAATAGGTCGCAGGTATCGCACCCTCATCGATGATCATCAGGGGCGGCGCACCGGTGCGCAGAGACAGCGTAAAGTCAGGCTCTGTGATCTTCGTCAGCCCGGCTTCCTCCATCGCTTCACAGATCACCACGCGGGTGGCCTGTATCCGGGTCTCGAGACGATCCAGGCGGGCTTTAAGCTCGCCCAGGCGCCCCTTCAGGGCCTCACACAGGGCCTGATCATCGAGAACCGCCCGTACGGCGGCGCCAAGCAGGTCTGGCAGCGTGCTGATCCCCTCCAGGGTATCAGCCAGGGTTTCTTCGTCCACGTCGCCGTGGACGCGCAACAACTCCTCACGCAGCCAGCTATAGCGCGCAGCTTCTCCGTGTAATCGGTTTTGAGTCAAGGCCATCTGGTCTCTCCGTCATGGGGTTAACAACACCACGACGTTTGCTCGGCACCGCAGAAGAGTGAAGTCTGTTCTGGCCAACAACCAGTGGATCCAGTGGACAAGTCGGAAGGTGCCCCGAGAGAAGCCCCCAACGCGCGCGCTGCGGACCGTGCGGGCGCCACCAGATCAGCCGGGCACCTCTGCATCGAAGGATCAGGTGCCGATCGATCGAGTGCCAACCAATAACACCAATACAATTGGAAGATGTTTGGTGGTGGTTGTAGTAGGGCCCTCGCAAGACGGGGATATCGAAGCGCGAAACGCCACAGAGTGCCCCGAAGGCTGCGTGAAGGGGGTTTCTTGCCCTGTTTGAAAGCAGAATCTACTAAGAACTGAACATCGTTGTATTGGGACAAGCCGCGGTTCAGAACACGCTTGTCGGGCGCAGATCGATGGCCATGGCAGAACCGCACCGCAAGCAGGGGATAACAACCGGTGCTATGCACTGGTTATGCCCTACTGATATGGACAAAATCTTCTATTTTCCAGAATACTTTCGGCATTCTTGTGGGCATTCCAGGACACACTAAAGCAGCCTATTTATATGACATGAGGGAGTAGCTGGTGCTTCGGCCGCGGCCCGCTCCCCTCTCAAGAATTCCCCGGTCAATCAGGTTGAGAATATCGCGGTGCGCGGTGTCTTGAGAGCAATGCGCGATGCTAGCCCATCTCGATGTGGTCATGTTTCCGCCAAATCCGTCTAGTAGACGGTTCAGAACCTTGGCCTGGCGCTGGTTGAAAGGCTCACCGGCATGTTGTTCCCAAAACCTGGCTTTTTTCGTCACACTCGAGAGTGTCTCTTGTGACCCCTTGATCGCTCGGGTCAGGCAATCGAGGAACCACTCCATCCACGACGTCACATCGAGCGTAAATTTCTGGGTTTGCTCAAGGACATCGTAGTAGTCCCTGCGCTCCAGTTGAATTTGAGCCGACATGCTATAGAAGCGCCTCTCGCTGTCCTCCGAGCGCGCGAGTGCCATGTCTGCGATGGCGCGCGCGATGCGGCCGTTTCCATCTTCGAATGGGTGAATGGTCACGAACCAGAGGTGCGCCTTTGCAGCCTTGATCAAGGGCTCTTCATCATCCTCGCCATTAAACCATTCGAGGAATTTCTTCATTTCCGATGGCACACGTTCGGCAGGGGGGGCCTGATAATGTACCCGCTCACGATTCATGGGGCCTGATACGACCTGCATGGGACCGTTTTCATCCTCGCGCCACATCCCGACACGAATTCGGCGTATCCCGCTGCGCCCCGTTGGAAACAGGGCGGCATGCCATCCGTATAGCCGTTCTTCATCAAGCCTCTGTGCAAAATTCTGGGTGGCATCGAGCATCATCTCGACGACGCCCTCTACTTGACGCTCGGCCTCTGGGAGCCCTGCATATTCTAAACCCAGACGACGGGCGATCGATGATCTCACTTGCCCGGCATCCAGCCGTTCTCCCTCAATCTCACTGGATTTTATGACGTCCTGGGTAAGGATTTCCAATAAAGCTTCGTTCTGCAGATCAAAGCCCATTGTCTCCATCCGCCCGAGCAGGTGGCCTTGTTCATGGCGCGCGTTTGCGACCAGTTTGAGCAGCTTTACTTCATCCCATGTAAAACCGGGCCAATCTGGTAACTCCCAAACATACATTTTAATCTCCGATAATATGCGGACACTATGGGCGATAATCTCCGCAACCGGCAAGAATAAACTTCTGACTTATGCGGAGAATATGGGTGTCAATTTTTGCAGAAAAATCCAGAGACCATTCCTGACCCTGGATGATTCTAGAATCAAAACCACGGGAAGGTCCTCCTCAGTGTATGGGAATTCCGTCATGATGCGCCCGCCAGTTGCCGAACGTCTTCAACGGGATACCGTGGGCTTGGCAGTATCCGCGTTGGTTCAGGTCGCTACGGTGCCTCGCCACATTGCGTCCATCGCGTGCCGTCCTCGTCCATCTCGATCTCCTCTCATGCAAAAATCAACGAGGAGAAATCAACTCATCAGCACAGCCCGCGCATAGTGTGCGTTCTCTGAACGCTTACGAATCGCGCGCGCGCATACCCTGTTCACGCCGGGGGAATTGCCTGTTTTATGACGACGGCTTCCCTGTAAATTCCCTGTTCTCAGGGAATGTGGTTCGTTTCCAGCGCTTGATTAGCAAAACGGAGGAGAAACTAAAAATTAACCGTATATGTCCATATTCGTATCCGCCCACTTACGCAGTCTTCGTTTGTACAGAATCAATGCAGAGCAGTTTCTAAGGACGGTAATGCCAGAACAATTCCAGATTTCTGATCGTCCCGTTGGCGGAAGTACCCCGACCTATCTGATCGCCGAGGTGGCGCAGGCCCATGATGGCTCGCTGGGCACGGCGCATGTGTTTGTGGATGCCGCTGCGGATGCCGGTGCGGATGCCGTCAAGTTTCAGACCCATATTGCGGCTGCCGAATCGACCCGCGACGAACCGTTCCGGGTGAAGTTCAGTCAGCAGGACGACACGCGTCTGGAATACTGGAAACGGATGGAGTTCAGCCCCGCGCAATGGGCCGGGCTGGCCGCCCATGCGGAGGAGCGCGGCCTGCATTTTCTCAGCTCGGCCTTCTCGCTCGAAGCGGTCGACTTGCTGCGCGACCTGAACGTCCCGGCGTGGAAAATTGCATCCGGTGAAGTGCGCACCGAAGGACTGCTGGATGCGATCTGCGCCGATGGCAAACCGGTGATCCTGTCGAGCGGCATGAGTCCTTGGTGCGATATTGACGCGGCGGTTGTGCGCATCCGCGCCGCCGATGCACCCGTTGCCGTTCTGCAATGCGTCAGCCGTTACCCCACGCCGCTCGCCGATGTTGGGTTGAACGTCATTTATGAGATGCGAACGCGTTACGGCTGCCCGGCCGGACTGTCCGATCATTCGGGACAGCCATGGCCGGCGATGGCGGCTGTTTCCAGAGGTGCTGCGATCGTCGAGCTGCACATCACGCTATCGGACCGCACGTTCGGGCCCGATGTGCCGTCGTCGCTGACCGTGGAACAATTTCGAATGGTCGCGGATCTGCGTGACGCGGTTGCCGAAATGGATGCGCATCCTGCGGACAAGGACGCGGTGGCCGAGGAACTGTCGGATATGCGGTCCATGTTCGGGCGCAGTCTGGCACCCAGGCAGAACCTGAGCGCCGGGACCCTGATCACCGAAGACATGCTTGTGGCCAAGAAACCCGCGACGGGAATTCCTGTTGGAGATGCTGATGCGGTGATTGGTCGGATACTGGCGCGGGATGTCGCCTCGGATCGCCTGATTGCGTGGGACGACCTGCGTATGGATGGTTGAGGGGTGACAGCATGAGCCTTGCCCAAGCCCACCAAGACCAGAAATTTTCGCCAGAGGATCTCGCGGGACATCTCGCGGTTCTGGCCGAGAAGGTGTTCCAGACGGCGACCAAGTGGCCGCATTTCGACTTGTTGCTTGCTGATGTCCGGCGTCTCGCGGATGAGATGCCGGTCGGTGCCACGGTGGTGTCGATGGAGCGCGGCCTTCTGTATGGCGGCTGTTCGCTGATAGCCCCGTTTTTCCAGAATCATGATTTCATCGCGCTGGATTGCAGTCCGGCCAGCGCCGATGCACGCGGTGCTTATAACAGCGCGATGATCGATGATCCGCGCTTTCTTTTCGTGCCGACAACCCATCGCGGGGCCATCCACAAAACCGGGCTGGCGTCGGGTCAGGCCGATCTCGTTCTGGTGCCAAATCTCGTGCACCATGTTGCCGACCAGCAAGGCCTGTTTGCAGAACTTGCGCGCCTCGTGCGGCCCGGCGGTCGGGTCTATGTCTTTGAGCCGTTGCTGCGCGAGTTGCACCAGATCCCCGACGATTATCTGCGCTGGACGCCCTATGGGATGGCCCGCGCCCTGCAGGATGCAGGTCTGAGCCCCGCGCCGCCGGCACTGACGGGCGGCCCTTTCGAAGCCATCGCCTATTGTTGGGCCCAGGCGCTGGAATACCTGCCCGACGACAAGCGCGCGGAGATGTCGGCCTGGTTCTACGAGACCCACATGCCGGAACTGATGGCGTGGGATGCGGCCTGTGACGAGAACAAGGTCCGGGCGCATACGGCATTTCCTGTCGCCTTTTCGATCCTTGCGGAAAAACCGCAATGACCTGGCGCGATGGTTCAGAGCAACCTGCGGTGCTTGCTGTCATTCCCGCGCGCGGCGGATCGAAAGGCATTCCCGGCAAGAACATGAAGCGCCTCGGTGGCCTCACTCTTGTCGGTCGGGTGACGCAACTCGCCGTCTCGCTCGACTGGATCGACCAGGTCATCGTCTCGACAGATGATCCCGGGATTGCGGCCGAGGTTGTTCGTCAGGGCGGACAAGCACCCTTTCTGCGGCCCGATCATTTGGCGAGCGACACAGCTTCATCCGACGATATGTGGCGTCATGCGTGGCGGGCGGCAGAAGATCACTACGGGCGTCAGTTCGATGTTTCACTGCTGCTCGAGCCGACCAGCCCCTTGCGGCAAGCCGCGGATCTGACGGCCGCAATGGAAGCACTGTTTACGGGCACACATAGCGCTGCGGTGACTGTCAGCACGACGCCCGCCCATTACGCGCCACACAAGACACTGACAGTGGGGTCTGACGGACGGGTCGGATTTCTGGTCGAGGATGGCGCCCGCTTTGCAAGGCGTCAGGAAGTTCCCGCCCTCTACCATCGGAACGGCCTTTGTTATGCGCTGCGACGCGATCCGTTTCTGGAAGGTGCGCCGATCCTGAACGAAGACTGCGCCGCCGTGGTGGTGACGCGTCCGGTCGTCAATATCGATGATCCGTTTGAACTGGAGCTCGCGGAATGGCTGCTCATGCGCCAGACGCAAGCCGTACCGCAATTGGCCCTGGCCGATACGGCCTGAGGCGCTTTCGGGATTTCAGCCAGCCGGTGCCAGCGCTGTCATCGGCATTTTCACCCGGACCTGACGTCCAAGCAGATCTAGTAGCAGGAACACTCTGTGCTGGTCTGACGGGGCGTCGAATATCCCCACATGGTCGGCCATCGCGCCATCGGTGATGCGGACCTTGTCACCTTTTTTCAGGCCGGCATGTTCGCCCAGAACAACATATCCGTGTTCGTCCTCATGCCGGCGAATATCGTCGATGACGTCGTCGGGTAGCGGCGCGGGCAAGCCGCTTTGGCAGATCAGTTCGCTCACTCCGATCGTGGAGTTCAATGCGCGCCAGCGCGCGCGCTCGGGATCCATGCCGACAAACAGGTAGCCAGGAAATAGTGGGGTCTGCACTGTGTCGATCTTGCGGGCGTGTCGCCGCCGTTTCAGGTAGCGGGGCAGATAGCCATCGAAGCCCTGCCGCAGGATATGCGCCAGCGCCTTGAACTCGCCATTCGGCTGGGTCCGGACGACAAACCAGCGTTTGCTTTCACGCGTCATGACGTCGACTCGCTGATGCGCAGCAGCGCGGGAACCAGAACACGCTGGGCCGGGAAACTCTGCACCAGAAGATCGTAGGCGGCCTGAGGGTCGGCCAGGGTTGTCAGCAGCAGTGCGTCGATCGTGCCGGCGCCCTTGATCGAAGGCACGACCGGGAACTGGGCAAAGCTGGCATGGCCGTAATGCGGGTCGACGATGGCGACAATCTCCACATTGGACGCCTCGCAGAGTGATGCAACTTCTGCCAACTCGCTGGTTCCATAAAGCGCAATCCGGGTCCATCCGCGCTGGCTGGCAAAATGCAAAGCCTCGGTGCATTGGCTGCGCGCGCTACGGAAAAAGCGGAAGGAGTCCGAAAGATACTCCGCTGTCAGGCGGCTTTTTTCGGCGAAGCCCTGCGGCGTGAGGTAGTAAGCATAGCGGTTGGCGGGGGCTTGGCTGACCTTGATCAGGCCTTTCTTGGCGCAGCGCTTGAGATAGGCATTCGCCAGTCCCAGCGCGATGCCGAGCTCCTGCGCGACCGACCGCTGGGTGATGCGTTCGTTCTGGTGGACGGCGTTCAGAATCCCGAGGGTGATCTCGGCTTCGTCTGCCTTGCCCGGCGTCGATATGCGTTCAGCGTTGCTCATATCATCACGTTCATAGTGTGAACATATGGCGTTCAACAGATGAACGTCAAGTGACTCAAAGGATTAGCGATCTTGAACAGCTATCGGGCGTTGACGGCGAAATTCGCTTTCACATAAGCCACCAGTTCATCGACGCAGGAATCGACATCACCGTTGCTGGTGTCGATCACCAGTTCGGGATTTGCCGGCTCTTCATAAGGTGCCGAGATTCCCGTGAAGTCCGTGATTTCACCGGCCCGGGCCCGCTTGTAGAGACCTTTCGGATCGCGCGATTCACACGTCTCAACGTCAGCCTTGATGTAGATTTCCCGGAATGCGTCACCCCCGGCTTCGCGCGCACGGTCGCGGTCCGCGCGATAGGGCGAGATGAAGGCGGTGATCACGATCAGGCCCGCATCCGCGAGCAGAGCCGCGACTTCGCCCACCCGGCGAATGTTTTCGGCCCGGTCTTCCGGGGAGAACCCCAGATTGGCATTCAGGCCGGTGCGGACATTGTCACCATCGAGAACATAGACCTGATACCCCTCATCAAACAGACGGCGTTCAAGCGCCATGGCGAGGGTGGATTTTCCCGCGCCCGAAAGGCCGGTGAACCAAAGGATAGAGGGCTGATGGCGGTTGCGCGCGGCGCGTCGGGCGTTGTCGACGCCGTGGTCGACTTCAGTCAGGTTCGAGGCGCGGATCGTGATCTGTGCGCGCTGGTCAGGATAGCTGCCCATCGACACGATGCCGCCGGCGAGCGTTCGATGCCGATCATAAATGATGACACGACCGGTGCGTGGAAGGTTGTCGTGATTGTCTATGGCGACCAGCTGGTTGGTACGCAGTACCACCTCTGCGATCTCGTCCCGCGCCACCTGGGTTGCGTCGTGATCGGACAGGGCATCGACATCAATGACCCGCACGATACGTTCCACGGTGGCCTTCACATGCCGGGGACCGATCTTCAGCCCGTAGGTCTTGCCGATTTCGAGCGGCGTGTCTGCGAGCCAGAACAGGCGCAGATGAAACACGTCTGATTCGATAGGGGCGTCGGTGACGTGGCTGGCCACCTCGCCGCGTTCCACGAAGATCTGCTCGTCCAGCGTGATCCCCACCGATTGTCCGGCTGTTGCGGTATTGGGCGTCCCGGGTGTGTTCCAGCTTTCGATGGAGGCGATGCGTGCGGTCCGGTTGCTCGGGGAGAACAGCAATTCATCACCGGTCTTGAGGCTCCCGGATTCGATGCGTCCAGCGAGAATACGCCGGTCATCGAATTTGTAGACATCCTGAAGGGGCAGGCGCAGCGGCCGGTGTTCGGAGGATTCCGGCAGTTCAAACTCGGCAAGTGTTTCGATCACGCTCGGGCCGTCATACCAAGTCATCCGGTCCGAGGCGCTCGCAACATTGTCCCCTTCGCGCGCCGAGATTGGAATCACCCGGCGTGCCTCCACGCCGATGCCCTTGAGGTAGGATTTGTACTCGGTCTCGATCTCCCGGAACCGGGCTTCGTCATAGTCGACCAGGTCCATCTTGTTGACCGCGACCGCAACTTCCCGAACGCCGAGCAGTTGGAGCAGATAGCTGTGATGGCGCGACTGGCGGCGCACGCCCTGATCAGCGTCGATCATCAGCAGCGCGGCGTCGGCGTTGGAGGCACCGGTCACCATGTTGCGGATGAATTCGCGATGTCCGGGGGCATCAATAATCACGTATTGGCGCGCATTGTGGCGGAACCAGATCTGCGAGGTGTCGATGGTCACGCCCTGATCGCGCTCGGCCTTCAGGCTGTCCATCAGGAAGGCCCATTCGAAGGGCATCCCGCGTCGTCGGCACATCTCCTGGATAGCTTCCAGTTTGCCGTCGGGAAGCTGCCCGGTGTCATGGAACATCCGGCCGACCAGGGTGGATTTGCCATGGTCGACATGGCCGACGATCACCACGCGCATCAGATCGCCCGCGGTTGTGCCGACGCGCATCTCGTTCATCGGGGATTCGGTTTTGTTGGGCATCACATATACCCCGATGTGCGCAGGCGCTCGAAGGAGTCCTCGGCTTCGTTGTCCATCAGCCGGCCCGCGCGCTCGGGTGAACGGGTGGTTTCCAGTTCCGCAATGATCTCGTCAATATTCGCTGCATCACTGTCGATGGGCGCGGTGATGTTCTTTTCACCCAGTGAGCGATAACGTTTGCCGCCTTGTGAAAAATAGAGCGGGTTGATCGGAATCTTCTCGCGCTGGGAGTAGCGCCAGATATCGATCTCGGTCCAGTGCAACAGGGGATGGATGCGCAGATGCGCACCTTCGGGCGTGTCGGTGGTGAACTGGTCCCAGAACTCCGGAGGCTGATCGCGGAACTCCCAGGCGCCTGACAGGGCGCGCGGGCTGAAGACGCGTTCCTTGGCGCGGGTGGCCTCTTCGTCGCGTCGGATGCCGACGATGATTCCCTTGTAAGTGTCGTTCTTCAGAAGCTGGGCAAGTCCCGCGCTCTTCCGGGCTGCCGCGCGCGTCATCGGTGGCAGGTCGGGATCCATATCGCTTTCGGGTGGGCAATCGATCACGATCAGATCAAGGTCCCATGCCTTGGTGTACTGGTCGCGATAGGCATAGACCTCGTCGAGTTCCATGCCGGTGTCGAGCTGGACCACGGGAAACGGCACGCGCCCGAAGAACGCCTTGCGGGCAAGCCAAAGCACCACATTGGAGTCCTTGCCGATCGACCAGAGGGCGGCCAGCGGGCTGGCGGCGGCATAGGCCTCGCGCAGGATGTAGACGCTTTGGGCTTCAAGTCTGTCGAGACGGTCCATTACAAAGGGTTCTTTTGCGAGTGGTCTTGGTTTGAATTTCGGAACAGAAAAGCACCCCGGCCCCGCGTCGCGCCAGAGCTGGACTTCGAGGGTATGCAGTGCGTCGTGTATCTGATGGGTTGTGTTTAGGGATTCGAATGCCTGATGCAAGTCCAATCGTTGCAAATTCCGTAATTGCTCTGCACGCGATGAGACTTGGTATGATATACGCGGCGCGTTAATAGCCGGTCGTTTCACTATTGCCTGTGGTGTTGTCTGCGTCAGGCCCGGGAGTTGTCGTTCATGTCTGCATCACCGCGAATCGCCGTTATCGGGCTGGGTTATGTCGGCCTGCCGCTCGCGGTGCATCTGGCATCCCATTTTGAGGTGACCGGTTTTGATGTGAACACCGACCGCGTCAGTGAGTTGTGCGCCGGAGAGGACCGCACTGGTGAAATCGGCAAGGAACAACTGGCCGCGACCACCATGGCGATCACCGATGATGAATCGGCAATGGATGGCGCCGATGTCTTTATTGTCACCGTTCCCACCCCCGTGGATGCCCACAACCAGCCTGATCTGTCCGCCGTACGTGCTGCCAGTCAGACCGTGTCGCGCTACCTGGGGAAAGGCGCGATCGTTGTCTATGAATCGACGGTCTATCCGGGCGTGACCGAGGATGAATGTGGTCCCATTCTGGCTGAAGGTTCCGGCCTGGTCTGTGGTGAGGATTTCCACCTGGGCTATTCGCCCGAACGCATCAACCCCGGCGACCGCGAACACACTGTGGACCGGATTACCAAGATTGTGGCCGGGCAGACCCCGGCCGTGACGGAGAAGCTTGCGGAAATCTATGGCGCGCTGAACGGTGGTGACATCTATCGCGCGCGCGACATCCGCACCGCCGAGGCCGCCAAGGTGATCGAAAACGCACAACGCGACATCAATATCGCATTCGTCAATGAAGTCGCCATGATCCTCAATGGCATGGGACTGAACGTGCATGACGTGCTGGATGCCGCGAACACCAAGTGGAACTTCCTGCCATTCCGGCCCGGTCTCGTCGGCGGTCACTGTATCGGTGTTGACCCCTTCTATCTGGCCCATGCCGCCCAATCGACCGGGCTGCATCCCGAGATCGTTCTGGCCGGTCGGCGGATCAATGACGCCATGGGCGCTTATATCGCGCGTGAAATTCACGACGCGCTGGGCGGCAAGACGGGCCGCATTCTCGTGCTGGGCCTGACCTTCAAGGAGAACGTGCCCGATTTGCGCAATTCGCGGGTGGTCGATGTCGTTTCAACCCTGCGGGCATGCGGGCATGACGTGGATGTGCATGACCCCCAGGCATCGCCCGCCGAGGCGCAAAGCATCTTCGGGATCGACCTGCTGACCTCGCTCGATGGTCTGTCGGGATATGACGCGGTCGTGGGGGCGGTGAAGCATCGCGAGTATGATGATCTCGGTGCGGTGGAGCTGGAATCGTTGCTTGCCGGGGACGGCCTGCTTGCCGATATCAAGGGAATCTGGCGGGGGCTGACGCTGCGCCCGGAAATCCGCCGCTGGCAACTCTAGAAGATCGAGGCAAAGTCCGCATTGGCACGACGATAGTCGTCGATCTGGCCGATATCGACCCAGTATTCCTCAACCGGATAGGCGCTGGTGCGCATGCCGGATTCGCGACAGTCGTCAAACAGTTGCGGCATGTCATAGGCCTGGTTGCGCGGCACGAAATCCAGCGCGGCGGGGCTGAGGACATAGATTCCGGCATTGATGAAATGCCGGGTGACGGGTTTTTCCCGCAGGCTGCGGATTTCATTGTCATCGACATCGACGACGCCGTAGGGGACCTGCACCTCATAGGTGCGAACAGCCATGGTCGCGGCGGCCTCGTTCTCCCGGTGAAAGTCGATCATCTGGACCGGGTCGAGTTTGGACAGGATATCCCCGTTCATGACGAGCATCGGTTTGTCCTGTTCGCGTGCCAGCCGGGCAAGCGGCCCGGCCGTGCCCAGAGGCATGTCTTCCTCGATATAGGACACGTCGACACCGAGTGCGCTGCCATTGCCGAAATGATTCCGGATGACCTCGGCGCGGTAATTCACCGAAATATGAAACTCCGAAAACCCCGCCGCGGCAAAGCGGCGAATGATGGTTTCGAGGATCGGCCGCCCACCCACATCGAGCATCGGCTTGGGTGTGTGTTCGGTCAGCGGGCGCAGTCGCCGGCCTTCACCACCGGCCATGAGGATGATCGGATAGGGCTGGCTCTCGGGGGCCAGCAGTGAATCGAGCGTGATCAGGTCGACCGCGCGGCCGGCGAAATCAATCACCGGGATATGCTTGATCTTCTCCCGTCGCATGAACGCGAGCGCATCACCGCGCGGTTCACCGAAGCGGATGCTGCGCGGGGACGGGTTCATGATGGTGCGCACGGGCGCGTCGGTCTGGATGCCACGCAGCAGACCACGACGCAGATCGCCATCCGTCACCGTTCCCATGAGCTTGCGCTGCGGGTCGATCACAAGACCGATCTGCACGCGCTGGCTCGTGAACCGTTCGATCAGCGTGTGGATCGAGGTGTCGGGTCCGATCAGACTTTGGGCCAGCAGCGACACCGGTGGCGCCACAGGCTTGAGGGCCGGTGTTGCCGAAACCTCGGCGTCGCGCAGGGCGGGCATATGTGAGACAGCGTATTCCATGGCTTTGTGATCCATAGAATGCGCGGAAAACTTTAACGATCGGTTGACGACGTTGTCGCGGTCTGGACCAGCCCGGACCCCGAGGGCAGCAGCAAACCACGCGCGGCCAGATCTTCGGTCACCGGCAAGTCCATCCGGGGATTGTCGGCATACATCGGCATGTGATGCAGCGGCGTCCAGACAGCGCGGCATTGATACCCATTGGCATTCAGTGCGGCAAAGGCATCGTCACGCGCCTGCATCGTGTCGAACAGGATTGTGTTGAGCCAGTGATTGCTGTGCCCCCAATCCGGCGGCAGCATCATTGTTACACCCTCGAGGCCTGAGAGTGCTTCTGCGTATCGGGCGGCCAACTTGCGCTTGGTTTCCAGTTTTGTGGTCAGGGTTTCTAGCTGGGCGCATCCCAGAGCAGCATTCAGGTTGGGCATCCGGTAGTTGAAGCCCACCGCATCATGGATCAGCTCCGTGCCATCACCCGCCCGTGCCGTGGTCGTGAGATGGCGAATCCGGCGCGCGAGCAACGCGTCATCGGTGATGATCGCCCCGCCACCCCCGGTGGTGATGGTCTTGTTGCCGTTGAAGCTGAACACGCCGGCGCGTCCGAAACGCCCGGTGTGCCGGTCACCAATCGAGCTTCCCAGAGATTCTGCCGCGTCCTCGATCAGGATCAGTTCGTGGCGCGCGGCGATCTTGTGCAGGGCGTCCATGTCGACGGGATGGCCATAGCAATGCACCGGCACGATTGCGCGCACCGGAGCGTCGGTATGCCGATTGAAAACCTGTCCGTCCCGGTGGATCAGGAGCTTGTCGAGATAGAGGCCGAGCGCGGCGGGATCGATGCCGAGGCTACGGCTTTCGCATTCCACGAAGTGCGGAGTCGCGTCGCAGAAACGGATCGCGTTGGCTGTCGCGACAAAGGTAAAGGACGGGACGAGAACTTCATCGCCGGGGCGCACGCCTGCTGCGTAAAGCGCGGCATGCAGGGCTGCGGTGCCGTTCACTGTGGCAATCGCGTGTTGCGCACCGGTGGCGTCCATCATCATCGCCTCGAAGCGGTCCACCCATTTGCCGACCGAGGAAACCCAACCCGTATCCAGGCAATCCTTCACATAGGTCCAGGCATTGCCGTCGATCTCGGGTGCGTGCAGCGGATGGGGGCCGTCGTCGGGAGAAAGAACGCGCGCAATCCGTTCAAGGATGTCCGTCCCCATTGGGGAATGTGTGTCGATATCCGAAAAGACCGGCTGCTCAGACATTATAGAGATGCGCCTTGTATCCGGCCCGGTTCGTCGGGTTTGCAAACCAGTCGATGGTGGCTTGCAGGCCTCTTCGGAACCCGGCCAGGCCGGCATGGGCAGGCTGCCAACCGATCAGTTCGGCAGCCTTCTTGTTGTCGCACCACAGGCGCTCGACTTCCGAGGCATCGGGGCGCAGGCGGGTGTCTTCGGTTTCGATCCTGATCTCGACTCCCATCAGTTCGGCAATGGTCCGGGCGGTGTCGCCCACGGAGATTTCGAAATTGGTGCCTATATTGACCACGTCCCCGACCGCGCCATTGCTGGCGGCGGCGGCCAGAAATCCGGCGACGGTGTCGCCGACATAGGTGAAGTCCCGGGTCGGGGCGGTTGCACCAAGGCGGATCGTGGCCGGTCCGCTTTTCGGGTCATGGGCGGCAAGCTGGGTGATGATTGTCGGGATCACCGCGCGCGCGGACTGGCGCGGGCCGTAGGTGTTGAAGGGGCGCACCACGGTCACCGGTGTCCCGAAGGACCGGCCATAGCTCAGCGCGATCTGATCGGCGCCGACTTTTGTCGCCGCATAGGGGGATTGCGGGTTCAGCGGATGTTTTTCATCGATCGGCACATATTGCGCTGTGCCATAGACTTCGCTGGTGGAGGTGTGAACCACCCGCGAGACGCCCAGATCGGTCGCGGCCTGAACCACGTTCAGGGTGCCAGTCACGTTCGTGTCGACGTAACTCTCGGGGGCCAGATAGGAATAGGGAATGCCGATCAGGGCGGCCAGATGCAGGACGGTGTCGCACCCGGCCACGGCCTGTCGCACGGCGTGTGAATCCCGAATGTCGCCGGCGATGATCTCGACTGCGTCGAGAGTTTCCGGCGCGGTATCATCGAGCCAGCCCCAGGAGCCACGGGAATCGTATTCCACAAAGGCGCGTATCTCGGCCCCGTCCGCAGCAAGTTTTTCAACCAGATGGGAGCCGATGAACCCACCCGCTTCGAGAACTGGAATGTTTTTATTATTGTTATTTTTCATATACTTAGGATTCGAATTAATTTGTGTCAACATTTTGTCAATGATTAGGCTACCCCAGAACGAACAACAAGCACCTCGAAGCTGCTCGCTTACACCACTCTATAGTAGCAAAACCCAATGAAACCAAACGGAGGCGGTCACCTTGCAACGACCAGACTCCGCATGCATCAGATGGCACCAAACATGCGACTACCCGTGCTTAAAACACTAATCAGGAATGGCACAGAACTTGGGGGCTAGACACATTTCTCTCTAACGATCATCCTCGCGTCAGCACGGTTCCGTGGCTGAATCGGAAACCCGCCAAAATTCTGATTTATACTGAACTCCCGCTAAATATTACTTATTTCTGGTGCAATATAATGTCCATCAAGTACCGAGGTATGCACTGGAGCAACGTAGATGGGTGCAGAAAGAAGGCTGATGTATAGAATCGAGACTCTTCGTTTGGAGGTGAACTTTTCACTGAATGTTCTCGCTAGACTGCCCGTCCTAAATCGCAAAATGATCTCCAAAACTGAGAAAGATGGAGCCGTTTCTGAAGTTATCGGTGAAACGCTTTTTGGGCTAGTATCAAATGAATAAGCTTCCCACACTAAATTTCAGTGCCCATGCGCGACTAAAGGATATCGTGGGTCGAGGCCTTATCATTAGCGATAACATCGCAATCATTGAACTGATTAAAAACTCAAAAGACGCTGGCGCCTCCCAAGTTAGGATTGATTTTAGGAAATCCAGTGACACCGAGGCTACAGAATTGGTTATCTCTGACAATGGCCATGGAATGACCTTGGACGATATTCAGCATAAATGGCTAAACATTGCTTATTCTGAAAAAAGGAATACCTCGCCCTCAGTAGGCGCTTACGCGGGCAGCAAGGGAATCGGGCGCTTTTCATGCGACAGACTTGGTACCAAGCTGGAAATTCTAACAAGAAAAAAACCTAAAACGCCAATCAAGTTAGACGTCGACTGGACAGATTTCGAAGTTGACGACCGTGATCATGAAATCGGAAAAATAGATATATTTGCGAGCGAATTAACGGTCTCTGAGTTTCAATCTGCCGTTAGCTATAAGCGATCACCCTATGGAACAACACTCATTATCAAGGGCCTAAGAAATGAGTGGGGTCCCGAACACTTAAGGTCACTTAGAAAAGAACTAGAGCGCTTCATTATCGATCCAGATAATGAATTCTCTGTAGATTTTCACCACTGGAAGTACAAACCAAGCCACACGATCAACGGGCCAATTACAAATAAGATATTCGACGAACTTGATTTTCGTGCTTCATCTATACAAGCAGATATTGACTCGGACGGCCAACAAATCACTTTCGAACTGCGTCATGATGGCGATTTCCTCTTTCGAAGTACCGAACGGAACCCCTATTCTGAATTGAAGAATGTGCGTTTAACGCTCTTCTACCTTAACCAACCAGCCAAGGCTTTTTTCAATAGACGTACAGGCTACCGATCGGTGGATTATGGTTCGGTATTTCTATTTCTAAATAGCTTTAGAGTTTTCCCATATGGCTCGACTGGGGACGATTGGTTGGGAATCGACAAACGTAAAGCTCAGGGCCAAAAGCGGTTCTTCGGATTAAGAGATGTTGTAGGTTTCATCCAGATAACCGATACCGAAGATAATTTCGAGCAGGTTTCTAGCCGTGAGGGTCTTAAAAGAAATAGGGCATTTGAACAGCTCACAGCCGATAACCAGTCTGTCAAAAGCAGATTTGACGACGCAACCATTTATGGGTTTTTCCACAAGACCATGCGCAAACTCGAAAAGTTTGTTGTGGAGGGTCTAGATTGGGATCGAATTGATCGGACGATAGGAGAGGACAATGACGACGAACTTCTCGCTGGCAACTACCAGTATTTAGACGGCGAGAAACCCGTTCTGGAGACTATAGATTCGGTTGTCAGAATTCGGTCTCCCAAAGAGCACATACTGGATATCGATATTAACTTGAAATATCTGTCACTTCTCGCCGAGCAAGAGACTCAGGAATACGAAGGTCTGGTTGAGACACTTGTAGAAAAATTTGATGGCACCCCAATTGATAAGCTAAAGCCATCGGAAAAGCGTGATCTATCTCGGTTCATCAGTCGCCAGGCGAAAGAGTTGGCGCAGAAGAACCAGACGAACCGTGGTCTCGAGGATAAAGTCAGCAAGGCAGCGCAAGCGCTTCAGTCAGAGCAAAAGAAACGTATCTTTGCTGAATTCGAAGTTACTGCTGATCAAACTCGAATTATTCAGCTTCATCATCAGGTTGGATTGGTTGCCGGCGCACTACTAAAGAGAATGGACCGTATCGTCCGCCGATATCGAAAAGATGAGTCGAATTATTCCAAGGCGCAGCTGTTCGAAGTTATCGAGGCCAGTATCTTTGAGATCGAAAAGATCCAGAGCGTGGCCAAGCTCGCCTCAAAAGCGGATTTTGACATATCAACAAATCGGGTACAGGAAGACATCCTGCAGTTCGTAGATGAGTATCTCGAAAACTTTAGGGATATAGGCATTGGATGGAATTTACGAACAGTTTTTAGCAACCCTGATGGCTGCCAATTAACACGGTCTTTTCGCCCGGTTGAGTTGACAATGCTTGTTGACAATCTAATCGATAATGCAGGGAAGGCTGGGGCGAAAAAAGTCACAGTTCAGGCATTTCGAGAAGGAAAAAATATTGTTCTGGAGTTTGTGGATAACGGAGTTGGTCTGACAAATCGTTTCTCCCCGCTAGAACTATTCGAAAAGGGTATCACCGACACAGCAGGCTCTGGAATCGGCTTAAGTCACGCTAAACAGATCATTGACGAACTCGACGGAAAGATATCAATTTTTGATTGTGATAAAACCCGCGGAGTAACAGTCCGTATGGAGTTTAGGGCATGAAAACATCATACAATATCCTATGGATTGACGATGATCCGAAGAGCGTTGTTACAGACCGAGAGAACGTAACAGATTTTCTTGAGGAATACGGAATTCGCGCGGACATAGTTTTTGTAGAGGCGCCTCCCGACGGTTCCATAAAAGAGCGGTTAGAGCATCATCTAAAAGATCCGGATCTGGACCTCCTTATGGTGGATTATCATATGGATGGACTGCCGGGTGATCAGCTTGTCCGGCTCATTAGAGATACCGAACATATCTATCTCCCGGTAATTTTCTATTCCACTAGCTCCGTCAGTGACCTGCATGACGCGGTGCGTGAAGCGCTGCTTGACGGCGTTTATATTGCAAGTCGTCCAGCTCTGATTATCAAAGTGAAGGAAGTCGTAAAGAGTTTTTTGCGTGGCGAACAAACTGTTAAGCAAGTCCGCGGCTTGCTTATGGAGGGAGTTTCGGAGATCGATGCGCAATTCTTCGAGATTTTTAAGCAGGTTTGGGAGGGACTGGACAACAGCCAGCAGGTCGAAACTGCCAAATATTTAAAGGATATTTTGGACAAACGAAAAATCACTGCTACCAAAACGGCGAAAGATCTTCCTAAAGACGTAGAGAAATTTGGGGAGCACATTAGAACTAAATTTCTAACCGCATCATATGACACCTATACACGATGGAGGCTTACGCAGAAAGTTCTCAAACTTACTGGGCACCCAAAAGAAGATTTAGCTGAGCTTAAGAAGTTCGCTGAGATGCCGGATGGACAAAACACACTGAACGGACTGCGAAATGACTATGCCCATAAAAGCCGAAAATTACTGACGGAAGAACATACCGAAGATCGCTGTATCGAAATCAGGAGAGCTCTGAGGGATCAAACGGTAAACATTGATAGGATCCTAGGGTCAGAATGACTAGACCAGTCATACTTTTTGATCTCGACGGCACACTCGCCGATAACAGTCACAGACAGTCATTCATACAGGGAGAAAAAAAGGACTGGGACGCCTTCTTTGACGCGCAGGCTTGCGATACGCCCAACGCACCGGTTGCTGCGCTATACGAAGCCCTTTTCAGTTCAGCACGGTTCGATATTGTCGTGGTGACGGCGCGACCAGAGCGATATCGGGAAGTGTCTGAACGCTGGTTCGCGCTAAATGGAATTCCGTTAAAACGGATGCTTATGCGCGCCGACGGGGACCGGAGGAGCGATGAAACTATCAAACAGGAAATATTAGCAAAGCTCAGGCTAGAGGGAGCAACCCCACTCTTTGTCGTCGATGACAGAGCTTCTGTGGTCCAGATGTGGCGTAATGAAGGCATCACATGCTTTCAATGCGCGGACCATGATTTCTAGTGGTACTGCTGATGCATAAACTCGATACACATTAACTATTCATGTAGGAATTGGAGTGAATTACCTACCGATTTTGGAAGTACGGCGTGAGAGTTGGCATAATCTGCCCAGTGAGTAAAGCGGGGGTGAAAAAACCAAAACCAAGATATATCTATAATTGTGATTGTACCTATTCCAAATTTCCCGACCACTAGCTTTAACTCAGCTGGTAGGACCTACTTGGCGGGAAAAGAAGTCTGAGAGATCTGGAATTGATCTTAAAGAGCGGGCCCTTCTCAGAAACTCGCCCTTTTTCTGTCCTCTTGATCAGGTGGTCCATGGTGATCTCTCCTTGCTCCAGCAAGAGATCGAACTGCGATAGGATCGGCTTACGTGTGTGCATGACATCCTGAAACTCGAAGTGTTCGTGACCAGTCAGGTTATGGACAAGCGCTCCCACCCAGAAAGTCTCGTTGTGCTTCTTCGCAAGCGAAGCTCGCAAATCCGCCAATGCCCAAGTCGCAAAGGCACCAATCTCCTCATGCGTTGACAATTCGTCCAATATCCCGAGCTCGTCTTCATACTTGAAATAGAGGCCCTGCGAGTTCACAGACTGAGTACTAACGGTGCAGTAGAGCCTAAAATCCTTGTCGCCCGGGTAGCCGAATGCATCAAGGATCTCATTACTGCTCTTGAACCTGCTTAGTTCCCAGTTTGCTACTTTAGCGAACAACGTCTTCCGGTTTTGGCGAGATGCCTTGGAGGCGCGCCGAAATGACTTAAGTTCAATCCCCTTGAAGTCAGGCGCGCGACTAGAGTTCATCGAGATCCCTAAAGCATGTTCTAACGTTCGCCCGATCGCGGTGTCGGCGCGCTCAGGCATCACCGACTTCACGAGGCCGCCAGCGGCGATTGCCCTAAGCTTTTCCAAAAGTTCGTCAGCTACGCTGTTCGCTTCGCGCGAGAGTTCGTCAATGAGTTCAAGGAGAGGACCTACAACACGCTGGTCCAGAACACGAGACAGGTCGGTGCGTGTCAGGTTGATCACCGCAAGACCACCATCGTGCGCCATAATTGCCAGTATATCATCTGGTTCCGCGAATGCTGGTAGTCCCGAAAACCAGATGCGCGGATCTCCGCGCTTCGTTCTTGGTCGATAAAGCGAGGTGCGTGAGGCGGTGGAGCGATCAGCTTCGATCAGAAATGCATCCAGTTTCTCCCCGTGTTTTGGTGCACCCTGTCCTTGGAGCGCATAGTCGTGAAGACCTTTCTCGCGAAGGAAGTGCCTTACCGGAATGGTCGCATCTAGGATCGACTTATTGAGGCCGTTAGACGTTGGTTGGATCAAAGCAGCGTCAATCCCCGCCGCCGTTAGACGCTCGAGATTCTGTTTTTCGATCTGTATTAGGTGGCGAAGGGACATATTGCCTCGCTAATTTTCTAATTCAGCGCGTTATCCAGAATTTGGCGGAAATGCAAACCAACCGCCTCAGCTAGCCCGACGGGTACCGCATTCCCAATCTGGGTGTACTTCGGCACTTCGCGGTCAAACAACCCATCGAGAGGGTTACCAGCGCGCCGAATACCACCAGTCGTGCGCTTTCCCTTGAACACGTACCAATCAGGAAAAAACTGCAGACGCGCCCACTCGCGGACCGTCAGAATGCGCGGCTGACTGAAATGCACATAGTCATCCGGGAGCGAAGTAGCCGTAAAATTCGGCTCATGGTTATCCCAGCGTGGCCGAAGAACTCTCTGGGAAAATTTCTTTGTCTTGAAACGTTCGGGAATCTCTCCGCCATGGGCAAGCATGTGGTCGAATTTCTCGACCACGGCCAGTTTGTGCCTGCTGTACTGTTGTTCAGTTAAAGACACCTTCATGTCCGGCGCCCAGTTCGGTGGACGGCGGAGAGCCTCAGCAGCTCCGGGCTTCGGCTTACGGGGATATTTCGTTGTTTCGAAGACGCCGGTCGGGAAGTCTTGCGAGCGCAGGATCCCTTCAACGCTGCAGTCAACAAGGTCCCCAAGTAGATCGGCCAGATCCGGGTACCGATGCTCGCCAGCTTCTGGCAAGAATCCGCATTTCACAGCCTCTTCGGGATGAGCATCCGGCTCAAGGAGGGACGATGCTGCAATAATGTCCTTTCGAATCCCAACCAACAGAACCCTAGGCCGGTTTTGCGGAACGCCATAATCCTTGGCGTAAACGAGCTCAAACCGCACTTCGTAACCCGGGATCGACTTGAACTTTGCCAATACGTCGGGCCAGATCGGTTCGCCGCCTTGCTTCGTCCACTTAGCGTTCAGTAGCCCGCGCACGTTTTCAAATAGGAAAACCCTTGGCCGTAGCCGAGAAATCACTTGCGACATGCGTACGTAGAGTTGGTTTGACGGAATCTCCTTCCGGTCGACAGCGTAAGATCGTCGAATTCCAATCCCGGAATAGCCCTGGCACGGCGGCCCACCAGCCAGCACGTCTAGAGTGCTTCCTCCCCCAGCCTTGGCACTCACGGTGTCGAACTTGAGGTCAATTTCGCGGAGGTTCGCGAGGTCCGACACGAGTTGATCGAGACGTTTTCCTTTCAGCTCGTGCGCGTCATTACACCGAAGTGAAGTATTCTCACTGAACTTTAGTCCCCCCAGTTCATGAGGCCGGTTTGCGAGGTAGGTGGCCATAGCATCGTCATTCAGCTCGTTCACGAAGGCAGTGGTAAAGCCCGCATTTTCAAAGCCTAGCGAGAGCCCGCCACAACCTGCAAAGAGGTCGACCATGCCATAGACACGAGCTTTCACGAGTTTGCTCTCCTCGACTGTTGCTTTGGGTTGCCCTGTCATGATCTGCGTCGCCGGAATCCGCAATTTACCTGTCTCATTCTGCCCATCCCATTTTAATGCAGCGTTAGCATATATGGGGGGGGGATGTCCAGGTTAAACCAGATATGGCAGGTCGCTATTGTGCGCCTAGCGGGAGTTTGATTCTCTGGTCAACTGACAATACCCGAGAAATCTCGACGGTCCATCCTAATCAAGAGGCTAATATGACTCGTGAAGGCTTGTTCCTTCTAGGGGCCAATAATGCCTCAATTCAAGTCGATAAGGCGTAGTATAGAAGCGAGGGCCGAATTACGCTGGCACCCTTTCCGCTAAAGCGTCGTTTTGGATAGGGGCTTCACCTAATTACTCCGAAGTATCATCGTAATTCCCTAATGGTTCATCAGCCACCCAGAGTTTGCTGGTGTGTCGTTGGACTACACTCCCAAGAGACAAACGCTTGAGACAACATAAGTATCTCAATAGGGTTATTTTTTGCTTAATAAGACAGTGCCGGTTAATATCTAAACCTTATTGAGACAGGTTTGGATGTGAATGATGAAGTATGGCTACGCAAGAGTTTCAAGCGCAGGGCAAGACCTAACAATTCAAATAGAAGCACTCAGAAACGCTGGGTGTGAAACCATTCGCCAAGAGAAGGTGTCGGGGACATCCGTTCAAGGACGGGATGAACTCAACACTCTGTTGGAGTTTCTGCGAGATGGTGACGAACTAGTAGTAACCCGTGTGGATAGACTTGCTAGGTCCATCCGGGACCTCCAAAACATCGTCTATAACCTCGACAGCAAAGGCGTGACCCTGTCAGCCACGGAACAGCCCATAGACACGAAGACGAGCGCGGGAAAATGCTTTCTAGATATGTTGGGGGTCTTTGGAGAGTTTGAGACCAACCTTCGCAAAGAACGACAGATGGAAGGTATCGCAAAAGCAAAGGAGCGAGGGGTCTACAAGGGCCGCAAACCCTCTGTGGATGTCCAGAAGGTCAAGGCACTGCGCGATAGTGGAATGGGAGCGTCAGCAATTGCGAAGGAACTGGGGATAGGCAGGGCGAGTGTCTATCGCGCACTGGGGCAGTAGAGGTTAGGTCCTGCGCTTCGCGGATGCGAGATGTCTAAAAAACTCAACCAAATACGCAATAATAGCGACGACGGGTATAACCAGATTAGGCACGGGGTCAGTCGCGATAAGATAAGCAAGATTATTCTGCAATAAAACTAGTGCAAAAATACAAACGCAAAGCAACACTTCAACACTACGGCGAATAAGTGTTCCTTCTGCTTGTCCTAATCGCCTTTTCTTTGCTGACCTGTATGCTATCGCGCCAAAAATTAGTGAAACACCGGCAATAAACATCGACCCTGATGGTGACCCGGAAGCGATTTTGCTGAAAAAAGATAATAGCGCAAGTATCCCAACCACTATCGCTATGTTGGAACCTAGGTGGGTGAGGAATTTTCTCATCGTACTAATCTCCAAATGACTTTTTGCAAAAAAAGTTCGAAAGAGAATATCTGGGATGGGCGGCGTGGAATGGATTCTGGATGGGGTTCTACTCAACACCCTTTGTAGCTCTTGCAAACTCATTCACGGTCCTGTCTCTGTGCGCCTGATACGTTGTTATCCGACTAACTATTGGACAATAATATGTCATTTTTTGATAGGACATCATTTAAGAATTAAAATCAGACTGAGCATTATCATCATTATCAAAATGTAATTGGTACTATTACGTAATTTCCTAAACTGACCTTCAATTCTCTGCCGAAATAGACCCAACTCTGACGTCATTTCTGTGTCCTTCAAAAGATGACCTTCTTCATTTCTTTTGGGGGGCAAGGGGGAATAACCGAAAGAAACGGACGTTAGTTCAATCTTTCGGTTTTCTTTGTTGGAGTTTTTCCACATTAGGCGACTATTTTCACCAACACCCCATCCATAATCAATAATATTTTCGGGTTCTTTTCGGCCTTCCCCGTCTATAATTGTAAAATAATTAGTGTGCCAATGTATGCTCATCGTTAGAGGAAATATTCCAGACTGAATATTTTCTAAAATAAATTCCATTTCGGAAGGCGACAGAAATATTCGGATAGATAATGACGATTCTAGATGATCAGAACCTTCGTGGTAGTACAAAATTGATTCTCGTAGTTCGCTATTCACAAGCAATGAGACATCGCATTGTAGCGAACCTACATCTCTTCGTTCTCTCGACCCACTACTGGCAAAAACCTCACCTGTTTCAAACTCAATATAATGATCCACACTCGGCAAGACCTCGAAACTAATAGAAGGTCTAACGTTACTATCCTCTCGTTCTAATTCTTTTAGATCAAATCCCGCACTTAGATGTACAGAGTATATGTCCAGTGAAATCATCTATAATACCTTGCTAAGACAAAGCCACCCCACGTTCGAAAAGAATGGCAGCGGTCAGATCGAACGGGGTCTGGCTGGAGTCCGGGAACTCGGTACGTTGATATATCGAGCGCAACAGAGGTGACGGTCACAAACAATCTCTAGATGTTGTCATTAACGTGACCACATAATTATAGTCCTTATCAAAAATAACATCCATGGCGTTCCATCTAACGGTTGATGAAAGACCGTCCTTATTGCAATGCAACTGCGTATGTTGTCTTTGTTTTCGTTCTTGCCAACCAGTTGCAAGCTGTTGCACATCAACCGAAATTTGTTTCGTGTATTTAATCGTTTTTGTATCACAATTGACTGCCACCGAGACCAGTCTGGTTATTTCATCTATTTTTCGAGGTAGCGTTTTACTCCAGTCCTTTTCCATCTCTAGAAAATTCTCGCACCATTGCGACCTCTCACTCCCGAAAGAGTTAGGTGAGAATACCAAAGAGAATGTGAGTGCAAGGAGGGTGGTTGCAAGGATGCGTTTCATACGGGAAGTCTGCCAGAGATTGTCTGAGATGGGTAGATGGAATGGGTGACCCCGTATCGATCTCCCTCCACTGGGGTTTCAATCCCGATACCGTGCAGACTTAGACCCACTCGATGCGTGTCACTCAGGCACCTTTATCAAACCCTTCCCGGACCCAACGCAAAGACCCCTCAGCATGGTACCTGAAAGGTCTTATTAGGTGGGTTAAGGGACTAGGGAAGTCTGTGAGAAGTTCTACTCAGACAATCTTCTGGGCAATGAAACCCGAAGCACCTTTACCTTTTGAGCGCTTCACTACGTAGCCTTTGGCTCCTAAGCGAAACGTCTTGATCTCCTTGAACTGATCCAGTGCGGCGACGAGTGCGTCTGCAACTGGGTCACGCACTTCCTTGGATGTTCTGGTGTTAGCCTTCAGCCACTTCCCAAAAGCTTCCTCTGCAATGTCGTCTCCTACACTCTTACGAAGCGCATTGAGTTTGCGAATCTGACCCTTGGTCAGGATGGTCTCGTCGATTGCCATTTCATTTCTTTCCATAAATAGAGATATCGCGATCTAGTCGTACGACTGCGTATACGCAATGTGTACTCACCATGAGGAATAGGCACAAGTCTCTTCACCTAGGAGTACCTTTCTAAATACCATTTAGAATAAAGCAATATGCAACCCACCTAATGGCGGTTTTTGCTCTCTCTTCGTGGTGCCTTTCTTCTTTTTATAAATAGGTGGGACAACACACTGACAGGGCATAACTTTATTTTCTTTACCGGAAAAATACTCTCAATACTCCTTATAAATATGCATGAACGTCTTACGTTTCTAGATAACAAATACCGTGTTCTTATCTAATAGAATTAGATAAATTTTCGAGAATATAATACCAGTGAAATCATAGGATATCATATTCGAGATTATACAACGACTAGAGGGATTATCTAAAGATATCCCTATAGATTATTATGAGAAAAATTAGGAAACAGACTTTTATAACGCATTATCTCTAATCATTACGACTAATGAAGACCATTAAACAACACACAGAAACGAGAATACATTGAATAGCAAACCTTACTCCGAATCTTTAACATTCCGTCTTTCATCCAACCTTCGGAAAACCATTAAGGACATTTCTAGGGCTAATAACTGCAATGAAAGTGATTTCATTAGATTTGCTATAGACCACTTCTCTCCAAAACATCATTACAACTTAAAAAAGAATAGGCCTCGTGACTGGTCGACACACAATTAGATATAACTGCAAAATGAGGACAACTAAACCAGATACAATTATCAATAATAAGAAAAGGAACAAAACATGTCTTATATCAAAATGAAAAATCAGAAGGACACTAACAACATAATCAAATCCATTACCCCAGACCTGTATAAGCGTCATTCTCAATTGGAATACGACACTAAGGAACGTCCATCATTCTATTTCGTAACAACAACATTTTTTATTCCCGGAAAGAGCTTTTCCGCTGACGAATTCTCCAGAAAATCAGAGAAGGCGCTTCAATCCGCGATCGACCGTATGTTTATGGGTTATGACAAAATGTATCGCCATTTGTGCTCAATGATTCTAGGAAACCATTGGGACGAAGGATCAAAACGGGAGGCTCAGCCCTATACCGTTTGCTTTATCGAAATCGGAGGAAAGCCATGGAAAGGTCATTTCTCACTGGATCACCCAGCAACAATCGAGTTGGGAGATGTGAGTCCTACCGTTGATACGGAACAGAATACACTCCACGTCCACTCGGTGATGCTTCTCTCTGAAAGTCAGAAAAGGAAGCTCAATGTTAAGAAACTACAAGATGATTTCAAAGGCTTTGGGAAATACTATCAGTCACTCGATATGCAAGAAATTGAGTATGAGGAGCTGGAATACGTAATAAATTATTCCGCTGCATTCCTGAAACGCGCAGGAGACGCTTATCGTGTGACGTGACCCCCTGATTTTCCTCCACGATCGATTAGAGTCTGGCCCTGACAGAAGGACGGACGAGATGAAGAGAACGAGGTTTTCAGAAGAGCAGATC